>Ga0272442_10000829_pt1 | contig 48355 bp, 42 predicted proteins | sample SSMForm2O_FD_200262 | JGI IMG/M metagenome (GOLD analysis project Ga0272442, IMG submission 200262) | Marine sediment archaeal communities from Little Sippewissett salt marsh, Falmouth, MA, United States - SSM-Form-2O | ecosystem: Environmental > Aquatic > Marine > Wetlands > Sediment ... | reverse complement strand
AAGTTTTGTACACAACATATTGTACAGGAGCGCGATGTCCTTTTCTATCCCGCTAACCCCTCAAGCACCAATTAACCGGATGAACCCGTTTTGATAATTAGGATGCGGCTTATGGCAGTCAAAAAGCGGAAGTTGGGGCTTGTCGATTTCTATAGGAGAAAATCCGGGATATATGAAGAAAACGGTGAACTTTTCATCAGCCCGGAAAGTATCATCCGATGAGGATGGTTTGTTTACGGAGTACGAAGTAGAATGACCAGGAAAGAGAGGATCTTTGTCGTCCTTATTGCGACGGGCATAACTGCGCTCGTCCTGCTTGGAATATGGACGCTGAGGACGCCGCAGATAGAACCGAAGCTGCCAGAAACAATAATCGATCCGGTGCCGGAAAATCCGGATGAAGAGAATCCGGTTCCGGAAGAGTACGTTCCGGCCAACAATGGTGGAACCCAGCCGGAGACAATCAACCCGCTTGCCAACCCGGCGGAAAACGGTGGAATCGAAGGCGTTGTCAGAAACGAGAAGGGCGCGCCGATTCACAATGCTACAATAACGATTCTGCAGATGCGGGAAGCTCTGAGATACTATTTTACGTCCGAAGAAGGCCGTTACGCGTTCGGCGGGATAGCCGGGGGCATATACAGCGTCAAGGCCGAGAGGGAAGGCTATGCTACGTCCACGCGGAATAACGTTCAGGTTCTCGACGACCAGGTCACGCGCAACGTCAACTTCGAGCTTGCGGCGGGCGGGGCGTTCAAAGGCACCGTCGTAAACGACAAGGACGAGCCGATACGGGGTGCTAAGGTAACGCTTTATTCCTCTTCGCCCGTTGACCCGGTTCGCGGTTTCGAGAGGTCTTTTCGCACAGTGACGAACGGCGACGGCGAGTTTAACATCGAAAATGTTGCGCCCGGCGAATACCGCGCCATTGCTCAGGAAGATTCGCACATACAGAGCGAACGCGTGCCGATGAACATCGATTCGAGGAGACCGGCCGTTTACAATTTCGTGCTCAAGTTCGGAGGTTCCATAGCCGGTTCCGTGACGGACATCGAGGGCAATCCGGTTTCGGATGCCCAGGTCTGGCTCTCGTCGGACGACAATACGCTTGTCCTGGCGCGCGGCGCGCGGACCGACGAGGACGGCAGGTATGCGCTCAAGGGCCTCAAAAGCGGCCGCGTCAACATACAAGTGCAGTCGCCAGCTTATATAAAGGGGGTCAGGCAGGGGGTAGAGGTTTACGAGGGCCGGCCCACGGAAGATGTCAATTTCACGCTCGACGCGGGCAAGGCGCTCAGGGGAATTGTCATGAACGCCGCCGGCGAGCCGGTCGAAAAGGCCACGATTTCAGGTAACGACAAGGAAAGCTACAAAACGGTAAGAAGCGAAAAGGACGGGAGCTTCCTCCTTCAGGGCTTTTCAAAAGACATGATAAGCATAAGCGTGAGGGCTTCGGGTTACGTGCTTTTCGTCCACCGGGACATACAAGCGGGAACGGAAGATTTCAAAGTCATTCTCAGCCGGGGAGGCTCGGTCGAGGGGCGGGCGATATCAGACGAACCGCTCGGGTCTTTCGTGGTGATACTCTACTCCGTTCCCGGTAAGGGCGAAAAAGCGCGTCCGGTAAAGCAGAAAATATCGAGCGACTCGAAAGGAAACTTCAAGGTCGAAGACATCCCGCCGGGCAGCTACAATCTCGAAGTGCATTCGAAGGATTATATACAAGTCAAGTCGGAGGCCGTGGACGTTCGGGAAAACTCGACGATTTCAGGCGTGCAGATACTGATGCAGCTTCGCACTGCCCGAAGATAGCCTATTCGTCTTCCACGGTGCATATGCCTTTAAAATTGCACCAGCCCATACGGCGGCAAGGGGCGTTTTCGCCTTTCTGATACTCGGGCTTGCCGGTCGCAATCTCGCGCACGACCCTTTCCAGCGCTTCGAGCGAGTCTTGCAACTCGGAGCCCGTGATTTGGTCTTTTTTGGATTCGTCTCCGAGCCGAAGCGTTATTTCATAGGGCTTTGCCAGTTTTTCAAAATCGAGGTAAATATATGAAAACGCCTTTACCTCGTATCCGATTTCGCGGGTGGCATGAACGTAGAGTGGCATCTGCACGTCAGCGGACGAAAGGACTGCGTTCTTGTGTTTGAGCTCTTTGCCCTTGCCACGCAGCTTGTAGTCGATTATCTTGATTCCGCCCGGAACCTCCACGATACGGTCAATCTTACCCCTTATGGGTATTCCGGCGAGATTGAACTCGAACCCTTTTTCCACTGCTATCGTCTTCTCCCGCCCAAGCTCGTCCGTTGTCGCGTAGCGCTCCAGCAGCAGCGCCGCTTCGGTCAGGCGTTCCTGGTCCAACTCGAATTCGGGAGCGATTCTTTCAAGTATGGATTGCATCCTGTCGGCGGAGAAATCGGACTCTCCCGGGTTGTGGAATATCGCAAGCGCCTTGTGGACGAGCGAGCCCGCAAGCTGCGGCGCGCCGGCGGGAGCCCTTATTCCAAGCAGAGTTTCGAGATAAAACATGTGAGGGCAGCTCAGGTAGCTTTTTATGGATGTCGCGCTGAGCGATTTCGGCGGGCCGGGCAGGCCGGGCATGTCCGCGCACGGGACATCCTTTTCGGCGGCAATCGTAGAAGAAGCCCGCTTTTCGGCCTGGTCCAGCGACTTCCGAAGCCACTGCGCCGGACGGATGCTTCTTCCGGCTTCCTGCCTGTAGAACGACAGCACGGCTTTATTTCCATGCGCAGCAGCCGCGCCGATTTCCCATCTTTTCCGCGCCTCGTAAAAACGGGGTTCCGGCAGGCTTACCGGTTTACCTGCGGAAGACTCCAAGAGACTGACGTATTCTTTTAGCTCGAATTCAACGGCGGGGGCGGCGTTTCCTGCAACCATGGATGGCAGAAACACTATGTCGTAAACCCGGGAAGCCGGCTTGCTGGAAGTCAGGAAAAACGCCGGCATTTCGCATTCGTTTGCGGCCTTTTCCCGGAAGTATCCTACAAGGGCATCCGAGAAAAGGGCGAGGTCGTTGTTGATATTGCCGGAGGCGGCAAGCCTCTCGAAGTCTCTCGCCGCATGCAGACAGGCTTTCAGCGCCTCGTTTTCCAGCTCGTTCGTTTCCGGCAGGAAAAGGCGAAGGCTTTTTTCAACGACCTCCTCGAATCCTCCGGAATCCTTGATTTGAGAAAGAGAGGCGAGCATTTCATTCAAGTGCGCCGGGTTTGCCGCCAGGCCGGCGGCGAGCGCTTTCTTTTTCAGAAAATCGTTCTCCAAGTCTGCCGCAAGGTCGAGAATCAGCTTTGATTCCCTTTTCAAAGCATTGGTCTGCACGGGCTGCGGCATCACGGGGAATCCTGAAAGCCGAAGCTCGTAAAGCAGCAGTTCCGCATCTCTTTCCGGGTCTTTGAGATAAAACGCCGCATCTTCCACACTGATGCCCTTTTCCAACGAACTTGCGGCGGCGGCCGCTATTGCGCGAAACTCGGAAATGCGGTCCGTAAACTCCAGTATCTCGACATTTTCCCCGACTTCAATCGGCGAGCCTTCGACAATGAGTGGGACGGGCCGTCCGTTCGGCAGGTCCGCAGCCTGTTTTTTTGAGATATTTTTCAGGTGCCGCTGCGCTTGCGCGGATGGATTTTTCACGACTGGCCGGTCCGAGGGTGCGGGCGCGAACTCGTCGCAAAGGAAAACGGCGTTCGAGCCTGCCTCGGCCAAAGCGACTGCGAGTTGGAATTCGTCCGGCCTTGTTTCGTGAATCAGGTCGAACGCGAAGCATTTGTTTTGTCCGGCGTTCCCGGATTTCACCTTAATTATGGCTGCAGTGATTATTTCGGAAAGGCCGGAGATTCGTTTGCCGCCGATTAAGTTTTCATACTGGCCAAGAAGCTCTTCGAACGCGCGCCAACCGGTGCTTTTTTCCGCCGCCGCTCGCAGCTCGTCCGATTTTATCATGTAAGAGGTCAGGGTCTCGATAAACTTGAAAGCTGACATCCGCGAAGGCTCGATTAGCCTCGATGTTTTTTTCGAACATTCGCGAAGCGCGCTGCAAAAAAGCAGCCAGCGCTCGGCGCTCGATATGGCGGTCGTTCCGTCCGGTTGCGCGATTTCTTCCGCAAGTCCGGCATAAGTTTTTATTCGCGCATTCGGCAAACCTTCGGAATCGAGTAGAGATTCGAGGTCGCGCATCCTGGCGTGAAACGGGGTGAGGATTTCTACGTTTTCGGGGCCGCATTCGCGAACGTGCCTAACGAGCTCCGCCGAAAGAACTGCGCTCCCGGAACCTGTGATGACAAAGTTTCTTCCCTTAGCTTGTCTGGAGCCGGTGATTTGACAATCCCTCCCTTCGCGCTCTCGGATGGGCCGGGCTTTCTATTTGGCGCTTTCGAGCAGGCCCATGCGGAATGCTATGGCCATGGCCTTCACGATATCGGGGTCCACCTGTCCTTCCTGGGCCAGTGAATTCAGCCGGAAAAGGGCCTCTTTTATCGACATCTTGTCGCGCGTGCCGTCTCCAAGGATGTTCTCGAAGAAGTACGCCGCCGCTATTATCCTGGCATGCAGTGGAATCTTGTCGCCAGCGAGCCCGTCGGGGGAGCCGCTCCCGTCGAAACGCTCGAACGAGTGCTTGACTGCGGGCAGGATATCGCGCAGCCCTTGTATGTTGCCAAGAAGCTCCTCGGAGCGTATCGCCTGCTTGTATTCGAGGGAGTCTTCCCGGTTGCTCGCATCCTGAGAATGGATAATGTCGGCCTCGGTGATGGAAAGGCGGCCGATATTCTGAAGAAGCGCGGCGAGCCCGACGGAATCCACTTCCGTTTCCGGAAGTTCCATCGCCCTGGCCGCGGCTTTTGCGAAGCGTGCGACCCGCTCGGAGCGGCCTTTGAGCGAGGGGTTCTGCATCTCCACCGCGCCGACCAGCGTTGTAATAATGGAGGTGAACATCCTGCGCTGCTTGTCGGTTGCGCGCGAGCTATAGAGCGCCATACCCGCCTGTATCCCGATGGCGGAGACCAGTTCGAGGTCTTCCGTGGAGAGGGTCACTGCCGGGTCGGAAGTCGAGAGGTAGATGACGCCGAGAATTTCTTCCCTCCCGACGAGGGGCGCGCAGATGACCGACTTGACGCCCTTGATTATTACGGAGCTCTTGTCGCTGAAGCGCTGGTCCGTACTCGCGTCCGAGCTCAGGAGCGCGCGTCCGTATTTGAAAACCCGCTTGATAATCGTGGTGGAAACCGAGGGAGCGGTGCTGCCCTCCTTCTCGTAGCTGGCTTCGAGATTGAGCTCGCGTTTTTCCCTGTCCTGGGCCTTTGCGAAGATATAGCCGTGGTCCGCTCCGACCGCATCGGCGCAAAGTGATATTATCTTCGTCAGCATCTTCTTGACATCCTGCTCTTTCGAGACGGCGCGGGCTGCTTGCAGCAGGACTGAAAGGTGCTCCGGCTCGTAGGACTCGGCGACGCTCTGGGCGGACGGGGCGTCCGGCTCCTCGATGTCGGCGAAGTCCATGACTCCGAACCGGAACTCCATCGTCGCGCCGGGGTCGGTTTCGACGTGCGAGAATTGTATCTCCGGAATTACGGTTTCACGCGAGGGAACGCTATCCTCGAATACGAGAGTTGTCTGCCCGATTCTTATGCGGTCGCTTTCGCGAAGCAGTTCCTCGCTTATGCGCTCGTCGTTGACGTAAGTCCCGTTTCTCGAACCGAGGTCGCGTATGAAATACATCTCGCCGACCCTGAAAATCTCCGCATGCCTGCGGCTGACTCCCTGGTCCATGATTTGGATGCGAACGTCCGTATCGCGGCCAATGCAAATGACGTCATTCTGCAGAGAATAGACTATGCCCTTATTCGGACCATCTTTTACTCTGATACAAACCATTCATTTCCTCCGAATGGCTTCTTGCGCCTGCTCTTCTTCGTTTTCCTCGCGGCAAGGCGTCGTCAACCTCAGTTCGCCGCTCGGCATCTTTCGAAAGCATTAAAATTTGCCGCGAATGCAGGAACGGCAAATTAAGTACATTAGTTTAGCCACGGAACATGTGCAAGTCAAGCATTCATCCGGACGGCGCCTGCTAAGACTTTTCTTGGGCGTGCTCCATTTCTTCGGGTTTGTATATTTTTCCGTCTATCATGTTCAGGTGGCGCGAGCCCTGCTTCGCGAGGTTGATGTTGTGCGTCACTATAGCGAAAGTCTGGTCGAATTCTTCCTTGACCTTCCAGAGCACTTCGAGTATTTCGCCCGAAGTCTTCGTGTCGAGGTTGCCGGTGGGCTCGTCGCAGAAAAGAATCTCCGGCTCGCTCACGAGGGCTCTTGCGATTGCGACGCGCTGCCTTTCGCCGCCCGAAAGCTGCGATGGGCGGTGCGTGAGCCTTTCGCCCAGCCCCATGCTCGCCAGAATCCGGCGCGCCTTCTCCCGGTGGCCGCGCTTTGCGGAAAACCACGAGAATACGGAGTTCTTGACCATGAGGGGCAGAACCGTATTTTCGACGACATCCAGGTCGGGCAGCAGGTGGTAGAACTGGAATACGAAACCTATGCTTCTGTTTCTGACGGCGGCCTGGCGGCCCGGAGAGGAGGATGTCAGGTTTTCGCCGCGGTAGACGACGTCGCCCGACGTCGGGGGGTCGAGGAGTCCGAGCATATGAAGAAGCGTGCTTTTCCCGACGCCGCTCGGGCCGCATATCATCAAAACCTCGCCCTTGCGAAGGGATATGTCCACGCCCTTGACGACCGGAAGCTCCCTTTTGCCCGCCCAGTAGCTTTTCTTGAGGCCGCTGCCGACAATCAGCTCGGCCCCTTTTTCCACCTGCATCGCGTCGCGATTACTCATACCTCAGCGCCTCCACCGGATTGAGCCGCGCCGCCCTAATAGCAGGGTAGAGCGCGAACGCGAACGAGACGAGTATGGTCGGAAGGACGACCCATAGTATCTCCGTCGGTTCCATCTGCGTGGGTATCCTGTCGAGGTAGTAGACGTTGGGGGGGAAGGGATGATACCCGGTGATGCTCTCAATGACGCCGGCGACCTCGTTTATGTTTTTCACGAAGAGGTATCCGAGGAATGAGCCCAGAGCGCTTCCCACCGTGCCTATGAAGGCGCCCGCCATTATGAAGATGCCCATCACGCCGGAGGTGGTTCCGCCCAGCGACTTGATAATGCCTATGTCCTTTGTTTTTTCGATTACCATCATGGCGAGTATGGAAACTATCGTGAAGCCCGCCACGATGACTATGAAGAAGATTATGAACGCAAGCAGCCATTTCTCCATCCGCACCGCCTGCAGCAGCGTCCTGTTCTGCTCCTGCCACGTCTGGACGACTATGCCGGAATCGGCTCGGGCGTCTATCGCATTTTCTACTGCCTTGCGCACCTCGTCGACGCCGAAGAGGTCTTTTCCGCTGGCGCTTTTCCTGGTTTTCACGCTTATCCCGGAGACGCAGTCGCCGACGCCTATGAATTTCTGAATCTCGTTTAGCTGGCCTATGGCGTAGCGGAAATCGTTTTCGAACATTCCCGTTCGAAACGCCCCGAGGACTTCGAATCGCTGCTGGCTCGCCTCGTCGACGTCGAGGCTCGCCGCCGTCAGAAGCACCACCTCGCCTCCTATTTCCATTCGGTAGTGTTTGAACATTTCTATGCCGACGACTATTCCCGGCAGGTCAGTTTTGCGCGTCCCGAAAAGCATCAGAATCTCTTCGTCGGTGAACGGCTTTCTCTCTTTGACTTTCTCGTAGTTCTCTTTGACTTCCGCGTAGTCGTCCCTGAGTATTTCGAGCTCCCGCTTGTAAAGCTTATACATGGGATTGTCTTCGAGGTCTTTCTTGCTCTGTCCCTGGGAGCGCGCGTACGCCTCGACGTTTTCAAGGAAGTGCTCGCGCCCGCTTATCTGATATTCGATGGTATCGTATCTCGCGATTATCTCGGTCTCTTCCTCACGAAGAAGGTATTCCCTGAGCCTGGTGACTGCGGGCTCTCTCAGGGGGTCGATGCCCTTAATAAAGCCGAAGTCTATGCGCAGCCCCTTGATGAGTATTATGTTCTGGATATAGGGCGCGGCCGCATCGACCATCTTTTCGCCGTTTGCGCTTTCGACTTTGAGGACCTTTTCGATAAGCTCCTCGTAGTCGTCCATCTCGAAGTTGTCCTGCGTAATCATGATATCGGCCATGGTCCCGCGTATCTTCTCGTGAAACTCGCGTTGGAACCCGCCCATCACGGAAAGGACGATTACAAGAACCATGACTCCCATGCTGACCCCGGCGATGGCGATATAGGTTATTATCCTTCGCTTGAGGTATCTCATCGCAATGAAGAGTTTGTACACTTGTATTACGCCTTGTCAGTATGCCGCAGAAGCGGGAACCAAATCACGTCGCGGATAGTATGGCTGTCCGTGAGAAGCATCATCAGCCTGTCGATTCCGATTCCGAGGCCGCCGGCCGGTGGCATCCCGTAGCTCAGGGCCAGGACGTAGTCCTCGTCTATCTTGCCCGACACGTCGGCCAGATGCTTGACCTGCTCCTCGAACCTCTTTCGCTGTTCTATCGGGTCGTTTAGCTCGGTGAACGCGTTGGCCATCTCGACCGAGCCCACGTAAAGTTCGAACCGCTCGCAGATTCGCGGGTCGTCTTTTTTCTGCCTCGCGAGCGGGCAGATTTCGACGGGGTAGTCGACTACGAATATCGGGCCTTCGAGCTTCGTCTCCACGTAATGCTCGAAAAGCATGTCCACGAGCCCCCATGCGCTGAGCGACTCGTCCGTCTGCGGCAGCTCGCCCGCGTGCTTCTTCACCGCATCCTCGTCCCACATCGAGAAGCCCGCGTATTCCTCGAAAAGCTCGCCGTATGCCCGTCTCGGATATGGCGGCTTGAGGTCGTAAGTCTTTTCGCCGTAAGTCAGCTCGTGGCTTCCGGTTATCTCGAGCGCGAGCGTGGAGAATATCTCCTCGGTGATTTCCATCATGTCCGCGTAGTCGCCGTAGGCCTGGTAAAGCTCGAGCATGGTGAACTCGGGCGAGTGTCTCGTGGAAATGCCCTCGTTGCGAAATACCCTGCTCAACTCGTAGACCCGTTCCATTCCGCCCACGAGAAGCCGCTTCAGGTGCAGCTCGAGCGCTATGCGCAGGTAGAGCTTCATGTCAAGCGAGTTGTGATGCGTCACGAACGGCTTGGCCGCAGCACCGCCCGGTATGGCGTGAAGCACGGGCGTCTCCGCCTCGACGAACCCCCGCGCCGCCAGGAGCTCGCGTATCCTCGCAAGCGCCTTCACGCGCCTGCGAAAAATCTCCTTCGTCTCCGGGTTCCAGAAGAGGTCCACGTACCTGCGGCGATATCTGATGTCCGGGTCCTTGAGCCCGTGCCATTTTTCCGGCATGGGCATGAGCGTCTTGGAAAGCAGCTCGAACTTTTCGACGAAGACGGTGAGCTCGCCGGTGCGCGTCTTGGCGACTGGCCCGTCGAGCCCGACGATGTCGCCGATGTCGAGCATCTGAAAGACTTCGAAAGCCTCGTCGCCAATGGCGTTCTTCTTGACGTAGGCCTGCAGCTTGCCCGTTCTGTCGTGTATGTCAAAGAATGCCGCCTTGCCGTGCCCGCGCATCGCCATTATCCGGCCCGCGACGCGCACTTTCTCTTCCGAGCCTTCCGTGAAACCGGCGGCCACCTTCTCAATCGGCTCGACTCCCTCGAACTTATGGCCGTAGGGGTCTATCCCCTTGGCTCTCAGGGTTTCGAGCTTCTTCACTCTTTCATCGTAGTATTCGTTTTCCATGATATCCTGCTGAAAATCAGTAATTGTGCGAGGGGGATTTTAATGCATTGCCTCTGCCCTGTCAACACTTAGCGGAATCGGGCGCTATTTGCGGGAGGGTCGCCTCGTTCCTCTCGGTGGCGGGTGTGGCCTTTCGCGGTCTTCTCCGTTCCTTCGCTCGCCGGGTTTTTCCATGCTCAGGTACCACTTGCCGTCGCGCCTGACGCAGTGGTTTTCGACCTGGATGGACTTCGCGTCCGTCCTCCCGCCAATGCCTCGCCTGTTAACGGTCAGCATCCCCTTTACTTCGGCGGTGCCCGCGTTAATGTCGGGAGTTATTTCCAAGAGCTTGTAATCCTGCGCGTTCGAGACGCCCATGAAAAGCGCAACGATGAATTGCACGCCTTTTTTCTTCTTCTCGTCGTCAATCTGGGCCGAGTCGAGATATTCCGCAGCCTTCTCCCAGTCCTTGGCCTGGGCGGCGCCGTAGAATCCCCTGACAACCCCGGCTATCTCGGCCATCGCCTCGGTGCGCTCCTTGAGATTCCTGGGTACAATCATCACGCTCTTGTCTTTAGGAACGATTTCTATTCTTCCCAGCGCTTCCTTGAATTTCCCTTCCTTGAAAAGCTTCTGCAGCTCTTCGTTGAACCTGCGCTGCTCCAGCTCGACGCCCCTGCTGCGCGCCTTGCGGAGCGTCTGGATTTTCTTCGAGAGATTCTCCGCGAACTGCTGGTCTGCCGTCTTGTCCATTATCTGGCCGAGGTCTTCGAGCAGCTTGTCGAGCTTGCCCGGCCCTTCGAGAAGAGACTCCTCCACCCGGCTTATCGCCACGTCGAGTATCGCCTCCTTCGCCATCCCGGCCCATTCCGTCCCCTCGAGCTTGCTTGCGACCTCTTCGTACTTCTTCAGTATCTCTTCCGTCTCTTCCGGATTTTCATCGGCGTATCGCGCGACTTCGTAAAATTCAACCGCCTGGCTCGATTTCTTGCCCCATTCGGTTTCGGGATACTGCTTTGCGACGTCCCCGTATCTCTTGAGCACTCCCTCGACGTCTTCGCCGTGCTTCTTCGCGTAGTTCTCGGCCGCCCGGTATCTTTTCGCCGCTTCCTGCGATTTGATGCTCGATGCTATGAGCAGTAAAACAATAACAACTGCCGCGGCGATAAGCCATCTGCGAAGCTTACGTTTCTTCGGCGGCGCCGCCTCCGTTGCCGGAACGCTGCCGGAACCTATGGGTGAAGTCACGCCTGGTGTCGGCGTCGAATACCCGCCCCCGACCGGCTGGGTCGTGAGGCCGCCCGTCGAGCTTCCGCCCCTCCCCGGTACTCCCGGTATCGCATCTATCGCCGCCATCACCTCCGCAGGCGTCTGCGGCCTGTCCTCTTTCGACTTGGCCATCATCGCGCAAACCAGCGCCTTGACGGGCTCGGGTATCCCGGACTCCTCCGGGAATTCCGGTTCCTCCGTCTCGTGTCTCTTGAGAATTTCGTAGGTCGAGCTGCCCGAAAACGGCACGTGACCGGTCAGCATGTTGTAAAAAGTGCATCCGAGGGAGTAGATATCGGCCCTCTGGTCGACATCCTTCGAGTCGCGGGCCTGCTCCGGCGCGAGATAGTGCGGCGTTCCCATGACCGCCCCCGCCACCGTAAGCCCCGACTCGCCGCCATCGCCCTCGATTATCTTCGCAAGCCCGAGGTCAGCCAGCTTCACCCTGCCCTTCGGGGTTATCATTATATTGTCCGGCTTTATGTCGCGGTGGATTATCCCGCGCTCGTAGGCGTACTGCAGCGCTTCCGCCACCTGACGCACGATTCGCAACGCCTCGCCCGCCGGCAGGCCGCCGCCCTCGAAAACTTTCTTCGAGAGCGCCTCGCCCTCGACGTATTCCATCGAGAAAAAGTAAGTGTCGTTTTCCTGGCCAGCGTCGAAGACGGTAACCAGGTTCGGGTGCAGCAGCCTGCCCGCCGACTGCGCCTCGCGCACGAACCGCTTCGTGAAATTCTCGTCCTGGGAGAACCGCGCCGCCAGTACCTTCAGCGCCACCGGCCTGTTAATCGACACCTGCGTCGCGAGATAGACCTTGCCCATCCCGCCCGCGCCGAGAAGCTCCTTTATCTCGTAACCCCCAAGCCGCCTGCCGACGAGCTGGTCCTCGACCGTAGTCGCCGAAAGCACCACCGTCTGGCCCGGCCCGAACCCTATCGTGCTCTTGCACTTGCTGCAGACAAACGAGCCGCTCTCTATTCCTGCGCCTATTTCGGCCGTCGCGCCGCAATTAGGACATGTAAGTACTTGTGACATAACCTCTCCGGGAAATCCCTCCCGCGATTGTAACCGAAATCCGTATCATGTCAACGTAGGAAACCGCACCCCTATTCGTTAAACTTCTCCCCGTCCTTTTAGTTGCGCTTCAAACCGCATCGTCCTCGCGCGATTTCTCCATCATCAACTACAATATTCCTCGCCTGCAAGTTTGCATTTTCTATAAAATCGGGAACATTCTTGCAAAACTCCTGCGTTCAATCTACCATCCCGGCGGTTTTCAGGGAGGTTTTGGCTTGCCGAAAAAAACAATGACTCTCGGGCTCGTAAGCGGACCAATCGCGCGAAACTGGGGAAAAGGCGAAAAAAGCTTCGGCTACGAGGCGCGCCGCCTTCTCGCCGCCGGACGCAAAATCTACGGGAACGCCATCGCCATAAACCCCTCGCTCGCCTCCGTCGAACTCCCACGCGGCGAGCATCTCCCCCGCATCTTCCACGAAGGAAAGCTCCTCCCCGAAATACATTCGCTTGCCGTCCGCTCGACAAGCCGCCTTCGCGGGCTGCCCGCGATACTGCGCTGCCTCGCCGCTCATGGCTGCGACATCCTCGACCCGAAATCCCGCACCGGCAGCAAAGGCGGAAGCAAGCTCACCACCAGCGTGACCCGCTTCGAAAAAGGCGTCGGCTCCTCGACATGGCTTGCGTTCGGACTCGAAGCAGCCCTCGACCTCGCCGAAAGGCTTTCAAACTCGGATTCTTTTCCGCTTCTCGGCAAACCGGAAAAAGGCCACGGCGGCAAAGGCGTCACCCGCATCGACGACTGCGAAGAGCTTGTGCGTTACGTGAAAAACCTCTACTCGAAGAACTCCGCAACGACGTTACTTCTGCAGCCCTTCGAGAGCTTCGAGAACGAATTCCGCGTCGTCACCTTCTTCGGAAAAACAATCGGTATTGCACGAAAAATCCCGGTGGAAGGAAAAATCGCCGCGAACGCCGCGCAGGGCGGGACATTCGTGCCTGCCGACAGGCCGGACGTCGTCGATTATACCGAAGCCAACGCAAGCAAAGTCGGCATACTCGGGGTGGATGTCGGCGAGACGACGGACGGTGAATTGCGTATAATCGAAGCCAATCGCGCACCGAAATGGGAGGAATTCGACCGCGCCCTGCAAATCGATACCGCCCTCGAAATCGTGAAACTCGCCAGGAAACGACTCGACGAGCGCAAAAGAACTACTACTTCTTCCTGAGCATCTTTCTGTATTGCTTCACAAGCTTGGGATAATCTTTTAAAGCCTTCACTCCCTTCGCGCTCAGCCGGTAAAGCCCCTTGTCAATCCGCTCGAACCACCCGTAGTGGTTATGATACATTATCTGCCTCGTATTCTCCGGCGTTCCCATTGCCCGCAGCTTCACCGCAGTCGTCTCGCCGCACTTTTTAAGAGCGCAGGCGATGTGAATCGCCTTCTCCCGGTACGCCGTCACCAGCTTGCTCTTTACGCTCCCGCCTACGTTGAAGTCGCCCGAGCGCCCGTTGATTTCGGTTATGACCGCCCTGCGCTTCGCCTTCGTCTTCCTTCGCGTGAACGGAACGGGATGAAAGACCACCTGCACCTTGTCGGGCCCGCGCTTCTTCACGATAATGAATCCCACTTCGAGTCTTTTCAGCAAATGCTGGATGTCGCGCCACCGCTTGGTATAAAGCCCGCCCTTCGGTCGCGGGAGCGCGACGTAGACCGAGTCCGTTATGCGCTGCCGCTTCGCCGCCTGTGCGAGAAGTTTCGTCTCGAACCTGCGCTTCATCTCGACGATTATCAGGTCCTCGCCCTTGGTCGCCGTTATGTCGCAGCCCAAAACCTCGCTCATCACCGAGTACCCCTGCGCTTCGAGGTGTTTTTTCAGCGGCTCGTAAAGCTCGGTCTCCAGCGGTTTTTTATGTTTTTTCTTTTTCCTCTTCCCCGGCATTGTTTCTCCGCTTGCGGCAGCTATTTTTTCTCTTCGAAAACGGCGAATACCGGGCGGTGGTCAGACCCGCCCTTTTCGATTACCTTCGCCTCGCAGCATAGGATTTTCTTCGAGTAGAGAATATGGTCGAGTCTCTCCTTGAGTTCCAGCGCACCCACTTTCCATCGCCAGGTGGGAGTCTTGCTGTCAAACTCGCTCAGCGCGTCCGTGAAGCCTTTTTCCTTCAGCCACTTCAACGCCTTCCCGCCGTCGCTCTCATTGAGGTCGCCAAGGATTATATGCGGCTTTTCGTTTTCTTTTTCCGGGTAGAAGCCTTCGACTTCCTTCACGTGCGTTTCCGCCATCTCTTCGAGGTCTTTCGCATCCGGAATCCCGTCCCTCCAACCGCCCGGCTTCAGGTGAAGGTTCAGGATACGAAATTTACCTGCAGGCGTATCTGCTTCAAGGAGCCACGCCGGAAACCATCCGACCTTCGACTTGGCGAAGCTGATTTCCTTCACCTCGAATTTCGAGAGGACGGCAAACCCCGACGCGCTTTTTCCGCCGTTGGGGTTGTGGAAAAGCATATGCTCGTATTTGCTCTTGAGTTTCTCTTTGAGTATCTTTTCCCACTTCTCGTTCGTCTCCTGCAGGCAGACGATACCGGCGTCCGCCTCGAGAATCGCTTTCAGTGAGTCCTCCGCGCCCGGCAGAGCGTAGTTTACGTTGAAAGTTATCAGGCTGAAATGCTTTCCCTTCGGCTTTTCCGGCTTGCGGAGGTTTTCTTCTTTTTCCTCGCGGTAGGCGTCTTCCCAGCTCTCGAGAAGCGTAGTCGCCATGCCTGCAGCCAGCTTGAGTTTTTTCATCTCTTCGTTCGCCTCGTCGAGGCTCATTCCCCGCTTGTATGTCTTCGTCACCGGCAGCGGCGGCTCGGGCTTGTCGAATTCCACTTTCTCTTTCTTCGAAATGTCTTTTTGTTCTTTCCAGCTTTGAAGCGCCTCCTTGTATCTCTTTCGCACCTTGTCCTTCAGTTTGGCGACTTCCCGGTCCGGAACGATTTCCAGCGCCAGACCCTTCTCCTTAAAGTAGAAGCCGACGATGCTATACTTTTTCCTGTCCCCGGCTTGCCGCAGGCTCAGTATCGCCGCAGCAATCAGGATTGCCAACAATGCGCTCTTTTTCATAACTGACCTCTCTCTTCCGGTTGCTGCAACCGATATTACATGTTACACTTCTTTGTGGCAAGCAATCTTTAATGAGCGAAGGGGATTGTAATGAAACTTCTCAAAATAACACTTCTACTGCTTCTCTTTTCCTCGCCCGCTTTTGCCGATGGTAAGTTCTATATTCCTCAAGATAGAGAGGTTATTCCACCTGATTTGCCATACCAGCGTGCGATTATAGCTCATGATGGAGAATATGAGCTTCTTATCCTGCAGTCAAAGTTTGAAGGCGAAGCTAAGGACTTCGGCTGGATCGTTCCCGTTCCTTCGTTTCCCCGTATATCCAGCATGGATGAAGAGATCAGCCATGAAATATTTAGCGCTATCGACAAGATTTCAAAGCCCAACCTTATATCCATAAAGAAACTGCTTATCTATTGTATTTTCATCGTTGCCGCAGGACTGATAGTTGTGCTGATAGCACAGACGGCGAACAGAAGCGCCCAGGGAAAAGGTTCGACAAAATTGTTCTTCATGGGAAAGTCCAGCACGTTTATTTTTATAGTTCTCTTTATCCTTTTCTTATCATATTTTTTTGGCAACTCGATGATGAGTGTCTTTCTACCTACTTTCAGTATCTCCGGAAAGGTGAGAATTCTCGACTCGAGAAGAATCGGTATCTGTAATGTGAAAGTAATCCAGTCAGACAGTTCCGAGAACCTTCTGCTCTGGCTTGCGGAGAACAGGTATCAGTACGATGAATCGGACAGGGATGTGTTTAACAGGTATGTCGAGCAGGGGATGTGCTTTGTCGTGGCGAAAATCACACCTGATTATCTTGAAAACGCCGAGCTGAAAACCTTTCGCAGTAGCTTTTTGGATCCTCTTGTACTGCTTTTCAGGTGCAGGGAAGTGTTCTACCCACTCGCCTTGACTGGTACTATTGGAAAGGATACGGTTGTCCTTCTCTATGTTTTTCACGAAAACAAGCTGATCGACCCGTCCGGCCGCATGACTTTGAGATATTTCGGAGAGCGTCATATCAACGACTATATGGAAAATGTTATTCCTGTTCAGAATATTATCTCGGGGAAATTCAATCTCAAAAAGAAAGGTCTTACAAAATTCAGGGCCAGGCTATCTGCCGGAGATATGAGTAAAGACCTGATTCTCGAAAAAGCCTCGAATAACAGTCCCTACCGGGAGAGCGTATACGTATGGGATGCCCCGCCTTACTGGTACTTGCCGGAGTATGGTGATTGATAAAACAATGAGGTAAAGTAATCCAATGCCTGACGAGGAAAAAGTTGAGGTTGGAGAAAGCGGCGAGAAGAAGCCGCTTTTGAGCAGGAAGCAGTTTCTCCTTTTCCTGCTGATTCCGTTCTTCGGCGCCATTCTTGTCGGCTATTACGCCTTGGTTGATTATGGGGCAAATAATTTTTACGCTATCATGGGAGTTGTTATTCTGGGAATTTACACGTTTGTACCTTTTGCAATCCTGATAGCAATATTCGAAGTCCACTGGCCCAAAATAGGTAAGATCATAGAGATTTGTCTTATTTACTGGATGTTTTTCCTCGTTTTCAGCTTTGGAGCCGCAATTGCGGCCAGACCGTTAGCAAAGATGTCGTTTAACGCCGAGTTGGAGAGGGGGAAGAGAGTCGCAATTCATCTGGAAGAATATAGAAAGCAGGAAGGCTCTTATCCCGAAAGCCTTACTTTCCTGAGGGAAAAAGGTCTTTTATTATACCATTTATTTGAGCAAGAAAATAGATACGAGCTTACGTGCCAGGACCCTTTCGGCCTTTTTTCCTTTTACCTCTATGACTCCGAAACAAACGAATGGCAGTATGTCGATGATTGAAATAACATGATTTGTCATTGCGAGGACGAACGTAGTGAGGACGCGGCAATCTGATAGTGAGCAAAGCGGGGAGAAGAAGAAACCGCTTTTGAGCAGGAAACAGTTTTTCCTTTTCCTCCTGATTCCGTTCTTCGCGTCGGTTGTTATTGGTTTTTTAGAATCAATAAACTATGGTAAAAAGTATTATTTTGAGCTGAGGATGTTTTTCATCTTCGAATTTCTTACCTTTTTCCCGGTTTTATTCCTTATTTGGATATTCAGCGGTTTTAAACACAAGGTTTTCAGAATAATAAAGCTCTGCCTGATTTACTGTCTTTTGTTTTATGTCTTCAGTATGGGCGCTATGATTGCTGCGAATCGATATTCAAAAATGTTATTCAGGGGCGAGCTGGCAAGAGGTGAAAGAATCGCCGTTCATCTGGAAGAATACAAAGAGCAGACAGGTTCGTATCCTGAAAACCTCGAATTCCTGAAAGAGAATTACAAAAGCGATTTTTCCGAGAAAGGTCTTCTGTCATACCGCTATTTCGAGGAAGATAGCAGGTACGAACTCACATGCTGGGATCCATTTGACTCGACCCCATTCTACTCCTATCTTTTCGATACGGAAACAGGCAAGTGGCAGCGAGTCTACCTTTCCGACCCCGAAACAGGCGAATGGCAGCGAATCGGTAATTGAAATGACACTTACGCCGTCATTGCGAGGACGAACGTAGTGAGGACGCGGCAATCTGATAGTGAGCAAAGCGAGCAATCTCTGGTTTTCGACGAGCGGTTGAGATTGCCACGCTCCGCTCGCAATGACAACGAGGGAAGTTGCAGCGGAGAGACAAAATTTTTGTCATTGCGAGCCGGATTTGTCCGGCGCGGCAATCTCATCACATAGGGATTTGTTTTGAAACAGTTTTATATCTACATTTTGACTAACAAGAACAATCGCGTCCTCTATACCGGAGTCACAAGCGACCTGAAACGCAGGATTTACGAGCATAGGGAGAAATTCGTCGAAGGCTTCAGTAAAAAGTACAATACAAATAAACTTATCTACTACGAAGTCTTTGAGGATGTCGAGCCTGCCATTGCGAGGGAGAACCAGATAAAAGCAGGTTCAAGGGCAAAGAAGATTGCCCTGATTATGGAATTCAATCCGGAATGGAATGATTTGTATGAAGAAATTTGATGAGATTGCCGCGTCGCTTCGCTCCTCGCAATGACGACGAGGGCGGAGCCATCGCAATGACAAGATTTTTTTCAAAATTTTCTAAAATTATGTTGGAATTCGGGTCTGGTTTACGTCTATAATATGTGAAAGACCATAAGTGAGGTTTTATAGGCTCTTGAGGCACATCGATACGCGGAGATTGGAAATGTCCGGTAAAAAGTCGGTAGAAATCACGGCAGGAAATATCCCAAATTTCTCCTGCTTCTTCTCCGTGTCCTCCGTGCCTCCGTGGTCATATAAACACTCCAGAATTGTTCTAACTCAATGTGGTAAAGGATGTTACGCGAAGCAATCAATGCCGGGTTTGACGCAAGTCCATTAGCGGCAAGGGGTTACGTTGCCCCTGCCCTCCCCGGAGCCTTCGCGAAACAGTCCAGAGCCCCCTCGATATCTGTAAAAACTTGCCATAAGTCGTTGGTATATAACACATTCATTTTACAAATAGGTCAAAATGGCGCAGTTGAGGAATTATTTAAATTATGGCCTTTCGTTTCGTTCGTTTCACGAGCCGAAACCCCGGCATATGAAACTTTATTAGCAAAGTTTCATTGGCTAAAACAACTCGTCGGGCTGCTTGTCTGGGATATGGACAGTCTCGACTCCGAACCACGGAGAGGTGCGACCGACGACGAGTTTGCCGTATGCGCCGTCGAAGCCCAAAGGCTCGAAAGTGAAGTTGTCGTTCTTGATTTCGACGATAGTCTCGATTACCTTATCCGGCACGACACCTGCAAGCACCTCGGTAACGGTATGCGGCTCGACCTTCCAGAGCTCGATCTCGGTCCCGAACGCCTCGACAATTTGCTCGTAGACTTTTGTCACTTTCTTCGATGCGACGCTTGCAACGCCAAGCCCGTATGCAGCTACCTCGGAAAGCGGAACCATGTGGATGAACCTGCGATTCGAAGTCTTTTGAAGCGAGCGGTCGGCGCCCTGGGCTTTGCTTATCTCGAATGCGCGCTCGAGGACGCCTATGGTTACGGCCTTGCCGCAGACGGGGCAGCGGCCGTCGTCGGGCGTTTTGTCCGGGGAGTAGACGCAGTAGCCTTCGCCGTGGCCCTGCTTGCCGGCGCGATGCCCGCTGAGGAAGTACTTGCCCTCGCCGGGGTTAAATTCGGCGGTCCATGCGACTTTGCGATTGCGAAGCGCGTCGAGAATGCCGTTGTAGTCGAACGTGTCGCATTCGAGTGCGGTGAACTCGCGTCCCAGCCGGTTTGTCGCGGCGGAGTGGCAGTCGGAATTCGAGACGAGCGCGATATCGTCGAGCTCGGGTATCAGGTCCAGGACGACGGGGTCGGCGGAAAGGCCGGTCTCGACGGCGTTTATCCTGCCGGCAGCCGTACCGAAGAAGTCGGAAAGATGGTTGACGGGGTTTGCCGAGCCGAAGACGCCCTGCGGGGTCATGACGTGGGCGGGAATCAACTCGATACCCGGGTCGAGGTCGAGAAGCGCGTCGAGCTTGACGGCGACATCGTCCGGGCCGATGCACTTCAGGAACGGGCGGCCTATGGTATTTTTGACTTCCCAGGATTCGAGGAGCTTGACAGTCTTTGCGATTGCGTTGAAGGAGGGGTAGAGGAAGACGCAATGGACGTTCTTGCGGCCGGGAGAGATTGCGGTTTCGGCGGTGATTATGATTTCGGTCTGGAGGAGGAAGCGGGCATCGGGATTGACAGTTTCGCCTTGCAGGGCGAAGAGGCCGGGTTCGCGCTCGGCAAGCGTTTCGGCGAGCTTGGCGTTCCATCCCGGGTGGAGGCAGTCGCCGGTGCCGAAGACGCGGATGCCTTTCTTCTTCATACTTTGCGCGAGGTCCGCAAGGCCGATGTCGCCCACGCCGCCTGCGTACCCGGAGTGCGAATGAAGGTCTACGTTTATTTCCAGCGGATTCTCCCCTCTATGCCCGTGGCCTGTTTCGGAAAACCCATGATAACAGCACCGTCGCCGGTTGGCAACAACTTCGATAAAAAAGCGCGGCCCGGACTTTCTGCATCCGGGCCGGAGCTCTATATGTGGGTCGGCTTATCTTTCGCCGAATTCGCATGCAGTCTTGATGTTGCGCTTGATTTCGAAGGCCTTATCCGCGAGGCGGGAGAATTCGCGAAGATTTTCATCGCCGGTGTCGCAGGCGAGCCTGAAGACGTGCCTTGCGACCTCGTTGGAGGTGTCCTCGTCGGCCCAGAAGCTTTTGCGGAGTATCTCGGCGAACTGCGCGACTACCGCCGCCAGCCGGAACGACTCCGGCGCCTTGTCGAAGCGTTCGGTGACGCAAGTCGTATTTATGTGGGTGTGACCTTCCTTGACGCACTCGCCGTCCACGTCCTTCCAGCGGAGCCTGACGGTCGCGAGCCTGCCGGACTCTTCGGGCTTGAGCTTGACGGCGTAGAGCGCGGTGACGGAGTGGCCTGCGCCGACGTCGCCGGAATCGACCTTGTCGTTGCGGAAGTCCTTGTTCTTGAGCTTCCTGTTCTCGTAGCCCAGAAGGCGGTAGCTGACGACGGTATCGGGGTTGAATTTTACCTGCACCTTGGCGTCCTTTGCGACCGTCTGGAGCGTACCGGTGACGTTGTCCACGAAGACGCGCCTGGCCTCGTCGTAGGAGTCGATATAGGCGTAATGGCCATCGCCCTTGTCGCCGAGCTTTTCGAGGAGGACGTCGTTGTAGTTGTTCATGCCGACGCCGACCGCGAAGAGGGTGATTTCTTTCTTTTTGTAGCGCTCGACTTTTTCGAGAATCGTTTCCGCGTCCGTATGCTGCTGGTTTGCGACGCCGTCGGAGCAGAGAATCACCTTGTTTATGCAGTCCTTGTCGAAGTTTTTACTTGCCTGCTGGTAGCCAAGCATGAGGCCGGCGTAGGCGTTGGTGGAGCCGGAAGGCCGCAGCCTGGACATGCAGGAATTAATAAGCCTCTGGCTGCAGGCGTCGACGTGCGGGAGGACGAGATTCGCGGAGGTGTTGTATTCTACGATTGCGACCTTGTCGGTATTGCGGAGTTGCGAGAGGAGCATGCGCAGGCCGGTCTTTACCATCTCGAGCCTGTTGCCGCCGGACATGGAGCCGGACGTGTCAATTACGAAGGTGAGGACGGCGTCTTTGCGGTCGCGCTCCCTGATTTCCTTCGCCTTTATGCCGATACGCAGAAGAACGCGGTTGTTTTCGAGAAAAGGCGTCCTTCCGGCGTGAAGGTGAACGGCGAAGGTCTCTTCGGAGGGCGCCTTGTAATTGTAGTCGAAGAAATTGACGAACTCCTCGACCCGGATTGCCTCCTCGGGCGGGACGTTGCCATCCTTGACGTAGTTGCGGAAAATGGTATAGGAAGCGGTATCGACGTCGAGTCCGAAGGTCGAGCGCATCTTGTCGTCGGTCTGGATTTCGGGATTGACGCCGTAGTGCTTGAAGAACGTCGCGTCGTAGGGCTCCTTGTTGGGGGTCTTGGAGCCGCCACAGACCGGCGGAGTGGAACTGCTTTGCTGTCGAGCCATGCTTCCTTTGCCGAATCTCCGACCATATGCACCTGCGTGACCACCACCGCCAACGCCGTAGGCGTCGCAACTGTTCGTGGAGTCGAGGTTTTTGTTCGAGAGATTGTCGAACGAGGTTCCGCGCGGGATATCCTTGGTTATCTCGACCTCTTCCTCGGTGATAATAATCGGACTTTCAGCCATTTTCTCACCTTCGATGCCGGGCGTCCTGAATATGGCGCGCTTAAGAGTTGCGTCATACTCTTGGAGTGCAAACTCTCTTTGCACAACAAGAGCTCGAGGCTCTTCGGGTTTTTTCACCCGCGTCATAATCGAGAACCCGAGTGCAATGGCCAGGGCGATATGCAGCCCGATTGCCACAAAAATTGCCGCTCCATGCCTTTTTGCCAACTTTTTCACAATTCTACCCATTTCTCAACCCTCCTAATTGCTGTTTCCGCAATAATATATCATATAATTGAGCTATTGTCAACTAATATTGGCAATTTTCTCGAAAATGGATTGAGAAATTTGCAATTGAAGAGGGTGTCCGAAGGGCGAAAAGTAGCGCAACTCCATATTGCACGGGCAGTTATGGCGAATTTCAAGTATTGCCAAAAACGCAATTGTATAGCCGGGAAAGGTTTTGAAAGGCTGGAAAGCGGATTATTCAAACTTGCAGGATAAAGGGTAAATGAAATTGTGAGTAGAGATGATGGATGGTAGAATAAATGGAAAGATATATTTTATTTCGAATGCAGGCTATTGCGGATTGTCTAATAATTTTGAGAACAGTCTGTTTGCGAGAGATGAAATTATGAGAAAAGTGCTATTGACTATTGCCCTGCTTGTTCTGGCGATGCCGGCGTTTGCGCAGGAGAAGAGCGACGAGCAGCTTCGCAAGGAGTACGAGGGCGTTGCCTGGGAGAAGGCGCACGAGGTCAAGGGGCAGTACTATACGGTCAAGTGCAATTCGACGGAAGAGGTCGCGAGGCGGTATTCGACCGTGCTCGACAAGCTTGTAAGCCTTTACAATACGACGTTTCCCAATCTATATACGAAGAAGATGACGTGGGATGCGTGGATATACAAGACGAGGCGCGAGTTCATAAAGCGGCACGCGAAGAAGGCGCGGGTGACGGCAGGCTACTATTTCCCCGGAGACAAGCGGATATACACGTATCACGGGCTTTTCGGGGTGTCGGGCTCGACGTTCAACATCCTTGCGCACGAGGGGATGCACGCATTTCAGCATTCGTTCCTGAAGTCGTATTTCGAGACGCCTATCTGGCTTCTGGAGGGGATGGCGGTGATGTGCGAGGGCGTCGAGGTCAAGGAAGAAGGGAAACTCGAACTCGACAAGCCGCCGCGCGACAGAGTTGTGCAGCTGAAGGTGGAGCTTAACGAAGGCAAGATGATGCATCTTTCGGACGTGGTGGGCGAGAATGCGAAGCCCTTCACGAGGCGGGCTTACGCATACGCCGGGCTATTCGTATGGTGGTTGGCGAAGGTCGAGGGGCGGCAGAAAAAAGTGCTCGATGAACTTTTGACGATACTTAGCACGCGCGGGTATCAGAAGAACGACCTTGAGAATCTTCTTCAGAGCCATCTCGGAAAGGACCTCAAAAAGGTAGAGCAGGAATGGCGAAACTGGCTGCGTAAAATGGATGTCGAGTATACCGGCCGCAAAATTGCAGGCGGGACGTATACGAGCAAGCTGCTTCACTTCACGATAAAGAGGCCGAAGAGCGACTGGGTGATGGATGGCGAAAAGGCGCCGGTGAACGGCGAGTGCATCGTCTTTCAGAGGAAGAGCACGGGCGGGCGCATAAGCGTCACGGTATATATCAACCAGCTTCCCCTCTACGCGGACGAGCTTTATATGCAGTGGCTGAGCGACCTCGAGGAATCGGTCGGCGACCTGGAAATCGAATCGAAGGAGCGCCTCGAATTGAAGGGTCATACTGGGTTTCGGATTAGGTATGCCGGGACGGAGCCGGGCTCGCGGATAACGACGGACAAGCAGAAGGTGGAGATAAGCGCCGTCGTGACGATGCGGCACATCTACGTCATCCGGGCGCAGTCGCCGCCGGAGAAATGGGAGCGAAACCGCGCCGATTTCGCGCGCACGTTCGAGAGGTTCAAGCTTATAAAGTAGCCCTGCTCAGAACTGGCGGAAGACTCCAACGAGGACGCCGAGTATCGAGGTCTTGAACCGCAACGGGTCGACCACGATGGGCTTGAACTTGTCGTTCTTCGGCATCAGGTGGATTTCACTGCCTTTTCGGGAGAATTCCTTCAGCGTCACCTCGTCGTCTATCAGGGCGGCCACAATCTGGCCCTGGCGGCAGGTGGGCTGCCTGCGGACGAAGGCGAAGTCGCCGTCCTTTATCCCGGCATCGACCATCGAGGTGCCTTTGACCTTGACCACGAAAACATCGCCGTCGGGAACGAGGCTCCTGTCGAGTTTGAGGGTTTCCTCGATGTTCTCGTAGGCGTCGATTGGCGTGCCGGCGGCAATCTTGCCTATCACCGGGACTTCCACGATATCACCGCTCAAGGGACCGGGCCCCGCCTTGATACGAATGCCGCGGGAGACGCCGGGGTCCTTCTGAATGAAGCCTTTTTTCGAGAGGGCGCGCAGGACGTCGCGGACGGAGCCCGTGGAACGCATGCTGAACTGCTGGCCGATTTCGCGTATCGTCGGCGGGCGGTTAAATTGGATAATCTGCGACCGGATGAAATCGAAAACTCTTCGTTGTTTTTCAGTCAAGCCCTTCACGGCTACTACCTCTCTTTCGGATTAAACATCACACCCGGACGCGCCCCATACCACAAATACATTTCAAAATATACCAGCAACCCCACACAGGTCGCAAATACTTTTTTAGTTAATTTTGAATATTTCCTTCTCAAAATAATAATTCCCTGTTGTTGAAAAACCCGGTCTCTCTGATATGCTGTAGTTTCCGGGACAAGGAGAAGGCATGGCAGGCGGAAAAAACGGGACGGTTTTTGCTTCGAGATGCGGCGGCGCGATTCTCGAGGGCGAGATATTCGGGGGCGCCTCGACCGGCGCGGTCATATGCCACCCGCATCCCCTTTTCGGCGGGAACATGCACAATAGCGTCGTGGGCGCGCTATTCGATGCGATGGCCGGGGCGGGTTTCTCGGCGCTTCGCTTCAATTTCCGCGGCGTCGGCGGCTCGCAGGGCGGCTACGGCGGCGGAAAGGATGAAATTGGAGATGTGCTCGGAGCCATTGACCATCTGAAGAAGTCGTGCGGCTGCGGTGAAATAATACTTGCCGGATACTCGTTCGGAGCGGCGGTCGCGCTGAACGCGCTTTCTGAAAGCGGGGCGGGGAAATTTATCGCCGTGGCGCTTCCGACCGAGATGGGCAGGGAATATTACGGCGAGCTTCCGGTGCCGGTATCGGTCGAATCCTTCGTGGCGTCGGGCGACATGGATGAAATAAGCGGATTGGATAAAATCGGCCAGATTGCCCGGTTCGCGAATCCTCCGCGCAAGTTGGAGCTTCGGGGCTGCGACCATTTTTTCTCCAATCTTGAAAGTCTCGGGAAACTCTGCGAAAATGCCGTAGATTTCATATTAAAAGGCAAAGGAGAAACGGCTTGAAGATTTGTCTCGTTGAGCCTTTCGGCGGCGCAAGCGGCGATATGTTTCTCGGCGCGCTCGCGGACGCGGGCGCGGATGAGAAAATGCTCGGGGAATCGCTTTCCCGTCTTGGAATCGAGGGGTGGAAGCTCAAGTTCGGACGTGCCATGCGTGGCGCCATTTCGGCCTCGTCCGCTACGGTCGAGGTCTCCGGCGAGCATCCTTCGAGGCATCTCGGCGACATACTCGCAATAATCGAAGATGCCAAGCTGCCCGGCAAAGCGGGCGAGAATGCAACGAAGGTCTTCCGGGTAATGGCGAATGCCGAGGCGCAGGTCCACGACATCGAGCCGGAGAAGGTTCATTTTCACGAGGTCGGCGCGGTCGATTCCATAATCGATGTGGCCGGAACCTGCGCTGCAATCGAACTGCTCGGAATCGAAAAGCTCTACTGCCGCGAGATTCCTCTCGGAGGAGGGGAAGTTGTCTGCGCGCACGGCGCCCTGCCCTGTCCCGCGCCCGCGACGCTGAAGCTTCTCGCCGGCCTGCCGGTCAGATACAAGCCTGGCGGGGCGGAGATGACCACCCCTACGGGAGCCGCGCTTCTGGCGACGCTTTGCGAGTTCACTCAGAATATTCCGTCCTTCACTCTCGGCGCGACGGGCTACGGCGCGGGCACGAGGGAGGATTCGAAGCGTCCGAACGTGCTAAGGGTGACTCTCGGGGAGATATCCGAGAAAAAACCAGCCGTATGGGTCGTGGAGGCGAATATTGACGATATGAACCCGGAGCTTTACGCGCAAGCGCAGGAATTATTGTTCAATGCCGGGGCCGTCGATGTTTTTGTAACGCCAGTTCAAATGAAGAAATCGAGGCCGGGAGTTGTCCTGACCGCGCTCTGCCCGGACGGCGCTTTGCCGGAGGTCGAGAGGACGTATCTTGTGAATACGACGACTTTCGGAGTGAGGCGGCATAGGGTGGAGCGGTCCGAGCTCGAGCGCAGGATGGAGACGGTGGAAACTCCTTACGGTGAAATCCAGGTCAAACTGGGGACACTCGACGGAAAGGTCGTGACTGTCGCGCCGGAGTACGAATCATGTGTCAAGGCCTCCTGCAAGGCCGGCGTTCCGCTGAAAGATATTTACGCCACGGTTCAGGCGAAGTACAAGAACTTGAAGGAAAAAGAGCGGTAATGGTTTTATGAATAACGCGGAGCGAAGGAGAATAAAATCATGAGAGCCAGAGAGGTCTTCCTGCTTGCGGCGCTTTGCCTTGTGACGGCCGGCGCATTTGCGGACGGAGGGTTCGTGCTGCCCAAACCGCCCACGGCGCAGGAACTCAAAGAGGGGATAAAGGCGGCATACCTGGACGAGCCGGAGCAGCAGGCGATAATAGTTTTCGACGGGTCCGAGGAGACACTATACCTGCAGGCGCGGTACGAGGGGAATATCGAGGACTTCGCCTGGATAATACCGACGCCCGCCAAGCCCGTCGTGGGAAAGGGAACTTCGGGACTTTTCGAAGATGTTGCGGAATACTTCTACCGTCTCAAGCTGGAGGAATGGAAGGCGGGGAGGCTGCCAATAGCGGAGGGCGGCGTTATAAGCTTCGGCGACGAGGGCGGCAAAAAGGAGAAAGCTTCAAAGCCGGAGAAGGTCAAGGTGGTCGAATTCCGGCGAGTCGGTGTTTTCGACCTGACCGTGCTGGAAGCGACCGATTCGGACGCGCTCGTGAAATGGCTGGAGAAGAACGAATACGGCCTGCCCGAAACGGAAGAAACTAAAAGCATCCTCAGCCACTACGTCAAGCAGGAGATGTATTTCTGCGCACTCCGCGTAAATAAAGGCTCTCGAAAGGCTTCGGCGAGGACGCTCAAGGGATGGATAAATCCCGTGACGATAAGCTTCGCTACGGAAAGGCCTTTTTATCCGCTTCGGATAAGCGCGCTGCATACGCGCAGGGAAGCCGGGTCGGACATACTCATACATCTCTTTTCGCGGCCCGACCGGTTGTCGCTTACCGGGGTGAAACGGCTCGCGAGAAATTTCTCGCAGCACGAGTACGGATTCGAATGGAAAGACCTTCCGAAATGCTTCAGGGCTTTTCAGGACCTCACCCGCCGCAAGTACATTCTGACGACTTTCGAAGGTTTCACCGGGCTCGACGACATGTATGACGACCTTTGGTTTGCGACGCGTGAAGACGAACTTGAAGGTCCCGAGGCGGCGAGGTTATGGGCCAGGGCGCGCAAGTCTGTCAGCGCCCGCGCGGCTCACGGGCTTTGCCGGGACATCCTCGCCAGATATCCATGCACTTCCGAAGCAGCCGATGCTTACAAAAAGCTTCAGAAATTCGGAGAAAGGCTGAAATCGCTCGACGAGAGCGACGCCCAGGCGCGGACGGCCGATGGCCACAGCCTTGTGGTGAAAAGCAAGTACGTGGAGGCCGTAGAGAAGTTTCGGGAGATTGCGAGGCTTTATCCCTGGCACGCTGCGGAAGCGGAGAAGAACCTCGAAAGGGCGCTCGACTACGAGAAGGCGCACCTTGCAGAAATGTGGAATTCCATTCAGGAACAGAGGCAAGGAGGGGCTAAGACGAAGGACTATACCGAATATTACAAATCGCTGGTGGCGCTTATGCTGCTTTGCAGCGACCTTCACGACGACCAGAGCATTTATGCCGAATCGTTGAAGGAAAAATACTACGCGGCGGGACTCAAGGAAGTGGAGTGGGTCAATAAGACCTACGCGCCGCTTATGGACAGGAAGTTCGATGTGACGTGGAAAGAGATCGAGTGGCAGGCGAAGCGGGACCCGGCACTTTCCATGATTATGTGCAGAAAGATAATTGCAGTTCATCCCGGTACGCGGTATGCTGACAAGGCGCGGGATTATATTAAAAAGCTTGGGGAATAGACCGCGCTTCTTCATTGGGAGGCAGACATATGGGACTTGAGAAACTGGTGAAGCTACTTCCGGAGGAATCGGGGCTTTCGGCGCAGCCGCGGCCGTATATCAACCATTCGGTGGAGTTCAAGAAGGCGTTTTCGGCCGCCGAGCGGGCGCGCAAGCTCGACGAGGTGGGATTGAACGTATTTTTCTACCCCTCGGAGATGGTGACTGGTTGCGACTTGCTTTCCGACTCGGGAACGACGTCGATGACGAGCGAGCAGTGGGCGGCGCTTCACCTTGGCGACGAGGCCTACGGCTCGAACCGCGGGCATTTCATACTCATGGAGCGCATCAGGGGCACGTTCGGGGAGGAGTTTTTCAACAACCCTTCCTCGGGCAGGTTCAACGCGTTTATCTTCCACCAGGGGCGTTCGTGCGAGAACGCGATTTTTACGGCGATAGGGAAGCTCGGCTCCGACCTTGTCATACCGAGCAACGGGCATTTCGACACTACGCAGGGCAACATCGAGGCGAACAAAATCAAGGCACTGAACCTGTTTTCGCCGGAGCTGAAGAACCCGGATGCGCCCTCGCGGTTCAAGGGGAACATGGATGTCGAAAGGCTCAAAAAGGTTCTCGATGAAAAGGGCGACAAGGTTCCCGTGGTTTTCCTGACGATAACAAACAATACGGGCGGAGGGCAGCCCGTCTCGATGAAGAATATCGAGGAGGTCTCGGAAATCTGCGGGCACCACGATATACCGCTTTTCTTCGACGCATGCCGTTTCGCGGAGAACGCATGGTTCATTAAGCGGTACGAGAAAAAATACGCGAACAGGAGCATCCCGGAGATTGTCAGGGAAATGTTCTCCAACGTGGACGGATTTACCATCAGCTTCAAGAAGGACGGCATAGTGAATATGGGGGGCGGCCTTTTCCTGCGCGACCGCGGGCTTTTCGTGAGGAAGTACCCGCATATGCCGGACGAGCTCACGAACCACCAGATAGTGAAAGAAGGCCATCCGACGTACGGCGGGCTTACGGGCCGGGACATAATGGCGCTCGCCAAGGGGCTCGAGGTGGCGGTCAAGGACGAGTATCTCGGGTACAGGATTAACGAGGTGACGACTTTCGGCGAAAAAATGACGGCGGCCGGGATAGAAGTCCTGAGGCCCATAGGCGGACACGCGGTCTATCTCGACGTGGACAAGTTTTTCGAGGGGACGCACATCAAGCCGGAGGACTTCGGGGGGATAAGCCTGACGGCGGTCCTTCTGGCGGCTTACGGGCACAGGGCGTGCGAACTGGGGTACTTCGCATTCGGCGCCTACGACCCCGAAACGGGCAAGGAGACGCTCCCGGAAGTGAATTTCGTGAGGCTCGCGGTGCCGAGGCTCAGGTACGAGGAACAGGACCTGGCTTCGGTGGTGGAAGCGGTCAAATGCCTTTACGAAAGCCGGGACGCCATTCCGGCGGTGGATGTTACGTACGGGCGAGAGCTTCCGCTTCGGCATTTCAAGGCGCGCTTCGAGTTCAGGACGTGAGCCGTTGGCCGAGGATTTCGTTTGACGGTCGGATGATTAGCTGTTAAAATCATATTTGCAGGGCAGTATGGGCCAGGTGTTATTGGGGCTAATAATTAATTTGGAGGCAACAAGCGGGAATGTCGGAGCAGCAAAAGGTTCTTGAGGGAGCGCTCGAATTCGACGAGCGCCTGCGAACAGTGGCCAAAATCGATGGTCGATACGACCACGAGGCTTACAAGTTCGTTTTCGAGGGGCTTAACCAAACCCTTTCCGGCATGTCGGAGCAGAGGCATGTGACGGCTTCGGAGCTTCTGGCCGGGATAAAAGAGCTCGCCAAGGACAAATTCGGCTTTCTGGCGAGAACGGTTTTCGAAAACTGGGGCCTGAGGTCGACGAGCGACTTCGGCGAGATAGTTTTCACGCTTGTCGGCTACGGCCTGATGGGCAAGACGGACAGCGACAGGCGCGAAGATTTCGACAACGTCTACGAGTTCAAGCAGGCGCTGGACGAAGACTACATCGCCGAGCTCGCGCAAAAGGTGAAAATAAAGGCGTGACCGGCGGCGGAGGTTCGATATGGACTGCCCCAACCAGGAGGAAAACAAGAAGGACTGCGCCTGCACGTATACTTCGTGCGGCAATCGCGGCAAATGTTGCGAGTGCATTCGTACGCACCTGAAGCGAAGGGAACTTCCGGGGTGCTGTTTTCCGCCGGATGCGGAGCGGACGTACGACAGATCTTTCGAGAAGTTCATAGAAGTCTGGTCGAAGTAAATAGAAGAGAGCGGGAAGGCCATATTTCGCGCAGAATATCCGCGAGTGTGAGGATATCGAGGACAGGCAAATGACAGAAGACAACAAGAAACACTTCGTGGAAGCTCAGAAGATGCCTCTGCTTCTTGAGATGACAAGAAAGCTCTACCTGAGCCTTAATATCGAGGATGTTGTCAAGCAGGTTATGAACCTGGCAATGCAGCTCGTCGATGCTGACGGCGGCTCGATAATGCTCGTGGACCGGAAATCCAAAAAACTTACGATAAACCGCGCGGTCAGGCTGGACGACCAGTTCGCGGCCCAGGCGATGAAGATAGGAGAGCGGGTCTCCGGCTGGGTGGCGGACCAGAAGATACCGGTGATTCTACACGGCAAACTCGAGGACAATCCGCAGTTCTCCGCGCTCGAAGGCAGAAGCGACGTGCGCAGCTCGATGTGCGTCCCTCTCAAGATAAACGACACCGTCGTCGGAGTTGTCAATCTCAACCGGATGATGGACGGGGAGATGCCGGAGTTCAACCAGGCGGACCTTCGCGTGGCGGTGACTTTCGCGCGTTACTGCGCGGCCGCGCTTCAGAACGCGAGGCTTTGCGAGACCCTGATGTCGCGCAACAAGTCGCTCACGGAACAGGCCCGGGGCCAGAGCATATGGCTTGCGGAGCTTTGCCACGAGCTCAACACTCCGGTCACGGCGATAAAGAACTATCTTGCGAATATTCTTGACGGAGACCTGGGCGAAGTCCCGGAGGAGATAAAAGAGCGGCTCGTGCGCATGGGCGAGCAGGTTAACAGGGCTGTCGTATTCATTGATGAGCTAAGGACGGAGACCGACCGGGAGCTAAACTACGAGGAAATCAACCTTCAACTGCTTATCGAGGGCGCACTGCGCTCGATTGAGATATGGACCGAGGAGAAGGAAGTAAAGGTTGCCATCGATATCGAAAAGAACCTTCCCAAGGTTAGAGCCGACAGGGCCAAGATTGAGCAGGTACTCGTGAATCTCCTTCGCAATGCCGTCCGTTTCAGCGAGAAGGGCAGCGGTTTGACCGTATCGGCCAGCGCAGGCGATGAAGAGATTCAGTTCTCGGTTATGGATGATGGCAGCGGAATCCCGCCTGAAGCGGTGGAAATGATATTCGAGCAATTCTACCGCGCTGACGACGATGCTGCGGACGATGTTCCCGGCAGGGGGCTGGGGCTGGCTATTTCGAAAAAGATAGTCGAGCAGCATGGCGGGCGGATATGGGCCGAGAGCGAAGTCGGCAAAGGCAGCAGGTTTCATTTTACGCTGCCGGTAAGGTCGAGAGGTTCGAAGGAGCAATAAGCCGCGCCCGGGCCGCGCGGTCCGGGGTTTTTACGACTAATTAGCCAGGACAGGATAACGCTGACCTCCGTGAGTGCCCAGGAAGAATTAATGCCGGACCCGGAAGCGGCTGGCGAGGGGGAGCAGGAAGAAAACGCTCCGGCCGCCGAAAGGGAAGCCGCCCCCGCCGCAGGCAAGCCTTCGCCTGAAGCCGGACCCAAAGGCGCTCCAATTCATCCCGACAAGACGATTCTCATAGTCGAAGACGACCTCGATACTGCGGACAGCCTCAAGGTCAAGCTCGAGGCGAACGGCTATAGCGTCATAACCATATACGACGGCCTTCAGGCGCTGGAGACGGCCCGGCGAATCAGACCGGCGCTGATAGTGCTCGACGTCATGGTGCCGGGGCTGATGGGATATCATATCTGCCGGCTGCTGAAGTTCGACGAGCGCTACCGCGACATCCCGATAATAATACTGACGGGCAAGGTGGACAAGAGCTCGCGCGAGATTAGCACGAAGGCCGGGGCGGACCTTTACATGACGAAGCCGTTCGAGTTGAACGACCTGCTCGAAGAAGTCAGGAAATTTGTAGGATAGGAGCCCGGACGTTGCCGGACGAAATTCTGGACATGCTGGTTAAAGAAGGCCTGGTATCCGAGGTGGAGTCGGAGCGGGTGCTTCTCGAGCAGAGAAAGACGGGCAAGCCTACGGGAGAAATAATTGCCTCCATGGGTCTCGTGGAGGAAGGCGAGATAAGCCGCTGCATTGCCAGGCAACTCAAGATTCCATACGTGGCCCTCGACCATTACGTAATCGAAAGAAAGTCGCTCGAACTTATTTCGGAGGAGACGGCGCGACGATACCGAGTTGTGCCGCTTTATACGCTGGGGCGGACTCTTGCCGTGGCGATGGCGGACCCTTTCAACATATACGCGATAGACGAGATTCAGCAGAAAAACAACGTCGAGGTGCTCGTAACGACCGCTACGGAAAACTCCATAAAGCGGGCGATTGAGCAGTACTACAGAATAACCGATTCCGTTCGCGAGGTGATCAAGTCGCTGGGAGTGTCGCGAGGCGCGCCCGTGCAAGCGGAGGAATCGGAAGAAGCGACGGTTGAGGATGTCTCCGATGATGCGCCCGTGGTTAGGCTTGTGAACCTGATTATTACGCAGGCTATACGTGACCGCGCGAGCGACATCCACATCGAGCCTCGAAAGAAAGGCCTCAAGGTCAGATACCGGATAGACGGGATACTTCACGACACAATTCAGGTTCCGTATCACCTGCAGTCGCCGGTTCTGACGAGGGTCAAGATACTTGCCGGCATGAATATAGCGGAGAGGAGACTGCCTCAGGACGGGCACATCGCGGTCCACAAGGAGGGGAAGGAAGTGGACCTTCGAGTGGCGACTTTCCCGGTGGTTTACGGCGAGAAGATAGTCATGCGAATACTCGACCGCAGCGGAATTCGCCTCGGCCTTGCGGAGTTGGGATTCGAGCCGGAGATGCTTGGGCAGTTCGAGAACGTGGTCAACCAGCCTTACGGCATGCTGCTTACAACCGGTCCCACCGGTTGCGGCAAGACCACGACGCTCTACGCGGCTCTTGATACCATAAACAGTGCCGAGAAAAACGTAATCACGATAGAAGACCCGGTGGAATACGACCTCGAGATGATAAACCAGAGCCAAGTAAACACAAAGGCGGGCTTGACATTCGCGACGGGTCTGCGGGCGATTTTCAGGCTCGACCCGGATATAATCATGATTGGCGAAATACGCGACATGGACTCCGCCCAAATCGCAATCCAGGCTGCGCTCACCGGCCACCTCGTCTTCTCTTCGTTGCATACGAACGACGCCTCCTCGACCGCGACGAGGCTGATTGACATGGGTATCGAGCCTTACCTCGTCGCCTCGACATTGTTATGTGCGATGAGCCAGCGCCTGATTCGCCTTCTTTGCCCGAGCTGCAAGCAGCCCTACGAGCCGAGCCCGTTCGAAAAGGAATCACTCGACCTGCAGCCGGATGAAAAAGTCATGTTCTACAACGCCCAGGGATGCAAGCAGTGCAACCAGACCGGCTTCAAGGGCCGCAGCGCGCTTTTTGAGATGATGGTGCCCAATGAAGCCACGCGTGCAATGATTGTGGCGAAGTCTCCGGCGAGCATAATAAGGGAAAAAGCGATGGAATCCGGGATGGTTACGTTGCGCCAGGCGGGGCTGAAGAAAGTGCTCGCAAGCGAAACGACCGTGGCGGAAGTGCTTCGCGTGACAGGCGACCGGGTGATATAATATGGCCAAGTACTCATACAAAGCCAGAGACGCCCTCGGCAAAGAGATTGAAGGCATGGTCGAGGCCGAGGATGAAAAGGCGGTTGCCGAACGGCTCGCACGCACGGGTTATTTCGCTATTTCAATTGATTTGCAGGATTCTCTGGTTCAACCGACGCTTATGTCGAGGCTGCGCGGCGTGCGGCGCAAGCAGCTTATCATGTTCGCCAGACAGCTATCGACCATGATAAGGGCGGGCTTGCCGCTTCTCTCGGGCCTTGATATTCTTATCCAGCAGACGACGGACCCTTCGCTTAACGCGGTGCTGCGCGAGGTGAGACTGGACTTGAACGAAGGGTCGTCATTCACCGAAGCGCTTTCGCGACATCCTCGCGTATTTTCGGTATTGTTTCTATCCTCGATAAAAGTGGGGGAGGAGACGGGAAATCTCGAAGAAGTGCTTAAGAGGCAGGCAGCTTTTCTCGAATGGGAAGATTCATTGCGTTCGGCGGTCTTCGGAAGCCTGCTTTACCCCATAGTCGTTTTGTGCGTCGCGCTCGGGGTTATGATTTTCCTGCTTGTAGTCGTGCTTCCCCAGTTCAGCAAGGTTTATTCGAGGGCCAAGGTCCCGCTGCCGACCGTTACAAGGATTATGTTCGCTTTAAGTTATGCCGTTACCCACTACTGGTACTTGATACTGGCTTCAATCGCGGGGTTGATAATAACTTACATCCTTGTCAAGAGAACAAAAGGGGGACGGCTCAGAATAGACAGTTTCAGGCGCAAAATTCCCATCGTGAAGACGTTTGTCAACAAGATTGCCGCCGTCCGGTTTGCTCGCTCGCTTGAAATCATGGCGAGAAGCGGCGTGGCGGTCGTAAATGCGCTTTTAATAATCAAGGATTCCATGACAAATATGGTTTTCAAGAATGCAATCGAAGACATCGCCGGCCAGGTCGAAGCCGGGCGCACAATCGGCTCAGCCCTCGCCGACCAAAAGGCATTCGACTCGATGCTGGTGCAGATGGTCGCCGTAGGCGAAGAAACGGGCCAACTCGATGAAATGCTGGGCTTCGTGGGCGACGCCTACGAGGAGCAGATAGACTATATGAGCAAAAACCTGCCGAAAGTAATTGAACCAATTTTACTTATTTTCCTCGCCGGCCTGGTTGCCATTATAGCTCTGTCCCTATTTCTGCCGATATTCAAAATGGTCGAGGTCGTTCAAAATCTGTAAATTTGTCGAATTGACGTTTCAGGTCGAACGGAAGCCGAGATGATTTCCGAGAAACTTTTCGAAATAGTGCTGGTTGTAATTGTTGCAATCATTATTCTTACTTACGGAGTTGCAGAGATTCGGGATTTTGGCAAGGAAATCACCCTGAAGGCTAACCTGCAGAAATACCGGACCGCGATAAAGATGTATTATTCGAGGTGTTGTACCTACCCGGCAAGTCTTGAACTTGCGGCGGAAAAGGGGCACGGGAAGAACGTTTCGCTAATTATTTATAACGACAGAGATGGGCGTATATGCGACCCCTTCGGGCGGAGGTATCATTATGATCCCGAGACGGGTAAACTCCATTCGAGGACTCCGGGCTGCGAAAACTACTAAAACCCACCCGAACGAGCTCACATTGTTCCATTATTTTGAGAAAGTTCAGCGAAATTTGAAAAAAATACTCATTTGTCGCAGCAATCCAAAATTGACATTAAATTGTGTGGGCTTATGCTTCATCGACAGATGATACAAGCGATGCATCGCCAAGTCGTTGCCTGGATGGGAGTTAGGTCATTACCGATGGTCAAAAAAAAGGTGATTATATCTTGAGCAAATTTGCGCAAACGGCTTGACAATTTTCATGTTTGAGCTATACTTTGAATGCCATTGGACGTAGCGACTTTATTTCAAGTCGATTTTTATTGACGAAGGGAGGTGCTGAGCCTGTCTCTATAGTATTTTAATTGTTTCAATTTGTCTGCGGCTTTTTTGAAGGGAGTTAGACATGGGACAGAAGGGTTTTACGCTTATTGAAATGCTATTGGTTGTCGCGATTATCGGCTTCCTGGTAGCAATCCTGCTGCCTGCAGTCGGTGGTTACGGCTCGGACGCCAAGATGAAAGCGGCAAGGGCGGACCTCAGGACGCTCAAGAGTGCACTTGAAGTCTACTACATCTCGCACGGCGCTTATCCGCCGGACGCCGGAACAGGCGCATGGGGAGATTCCGACTGCTTCATGATGACATCGACGGTCAGCGGATATTACCGCTTTGTCGACCAGTTTCCGGAAGACGCGTACGGAACTTCTCCTGCAGTTTATCTCTATGACCTGAGCACCAACGGTAGCTACTATATAGTTTCTTCCGTGAAAGATTCGACGGCTGCTCCGGTTGCAAACGACGGCGACTCGGTTACTCCGAACGGCGCCTCGCTTTATGTGACCAACGCGAGAACAACAAACTAATAATATAGGTTATTCTGAAAATGGAGCAGGTATGAGAGATAAAGGATTTACGCTGGTCGAAATGCTGCTCGTGCTGGCGATTGTAGGTATCCTTATAACGATTCTGCTTCCTTCGGTGGTCGGCGTAACAGTCGAGGCCAAGGAAAAGCAGGCAAAAGCGGACCTGCGGCTTATCCAGGCCGCTCTCGGGGAATATTACCTTAAGCACAACGATTTCCCCCCGAGTGGCACCACGATTTGGGCAACGCTGCTCAAGTCCATGAGGCCGCGCATCCTGGAAAAGGATCCCGAAGACCCGTTCGCTCCGGAGACTGCAGCGGACACTTACTACCAGTACGAGTACCTGGCCCCAGCGGCAGCGGGTGACATACCGACGTATGTCGTCTGGACTGTGGGCCAGTCCCATCTTGAGGATGCCGCCGTTACGGCGTCCGATACGCTGGAGACGACCAAGGACTGCATTTATGTGACCAATGCTGTAATAGTTTCAGCATCGAACTAACCTGAAACGCAAAGACTGAGGGATGCGGAGAATATTTTTCCCGCGTCCCTCTTTTTTTGTTCGTATTTGATTTGTATTCGAAAGACGGCTTGTATTGACAATTCCGCCCGATAAGAGTAATAATATCAATCATATTCCGTTTATATGCTGGTGCAGATGCCGTGGATGATACTGACAGATTAAAAAAGAAAGTCGAAAGGCTCGAAGGCCTGCTCGCAGTCACCAGGGCAATGTCGCAGGTCAGGAACATTAACGACCTGCTCGATATGATTGCCACGGAGGCGGCAAGGCTCATGGAGGCGGACAGGTCGTCGATTTTCCTCGTCACGCGGGACGGCGAAGAACTGGCCAGCGAGGTGGCTCTCGGCGTTGACGGCGAAAGAATAAAAATCGACAAGCTCGGGGGCATTGCAGGACACGTCTACCAGACGGGCGAAACCGTCAATATAGAAGATGCCTACCGCGACAAGCGGTTCGAGAAATCCGTAGACAGGAAAACGGGATTTCGCACGAGAAGCGTTCTCACGGTACCGCTTCTTGGTCCCAAGGGAAAGAGGATAGGGGTTTTCCAGGTTCTCAACAAGCGAGAGGGTTTTTTCAGCAACGAAGACGAGGAACTCGCGCATGCCTTCGCGACGCAGGCGACCGTCGCCATAATGAACGCCCAGGAATATGAGCATCTCTACAAGGAAAAAACGCGCCTTCTAAGGCAGTTCAAGAAAGACTTTTCGCTCGACAAGATGATAGGCGTTTCATCGCAGATGGAAGAGTTGAAGAATCTCGCACGAAAGGTGGCGGCCTCGCAGGCGAGCGTCCTTATCACGGGGTCGAGCGGTACGGGCAAGGACCTTCTGGCAAAGGCCATACATGCGGAAAGCGACAGGGCCGAGGGTCCGTTCGTGGCAATAAACTGCGCCGCACTGCCCGAATCGCTGCTCGAAAGCGAGCTTTTCGGAATCGAGAAAGGCGTGGCGACGGGCGTCGAGGAAAGACCGGGCAAGATAGAGGCCGCGCACAAGGGCTCCCTGCTTCTCGACGAGATAGGCGACATGCCCCTTCCCATGCAGGCCAACCTCCTGCGCGTCCTGCAGGAAAGAGAAGTGGAGCGAATCGGCTCGCGCAAGCCCAAGCCGGTCGATATTCGCGTGATTGCGGCGAGCAACCGCGACCTCGAACAACTCGTCAAGGATGGCAAGTTTCGCGAAGACCTTTATTTCAGGCTGAACGTCATTTCCATCTCGATTCCAGCACTCAAGGAGCGCAGGGATGATATCCCGGTTCTTGCCGGCTATTTTCTACAGCAGGCTTCGAAAAAGTATTCAAGGAAATGGACGGGGTTCACCCCGGAAGCGGCTGAAGTGCTCAAAAACCACGATTGGCCCGGCAACGTGCGGGAACTGGAGAACGTGATAGAGCGCGCCTGCGCCCTCTCCGGCGAGGACCAGATAGGCATTAAAGACTTGTCGGGCAAGCTTAACAACGGAGGTCCGGAAGCGGAATGCAAAGGCGTCACTATCGCCGAGGCGGTATCCGGTTTTGAACGAAAGCTGATTGAAAGCACCCTTGCGGGCTCCGATGGTAACAGAACTCTGGCGGCGGAAAAACTTGGCTTGAGTCGCGAGGGTTTGCGAAAGAAAATGAAACGCTACAATATAGAATGAGGAGCGCCGACATGTCCGAAGACTGCATTTTCTGCAAAATAATCGAAGGCGAAATTCCATCGACGAAAGTATATGAAACGGAAAACACGTACGCATTCGAGGATGTTGACCCCAAGGCGCCCGTTCACGTGCTCATTGTCCCGAAACCGCATATCCCCACCGTCAACGATATCTCAGGCGAGCATGCGTCGCTTCTCGGCGAAATGATGTCTGCGGCAGGAGAGGTAGCTAAACTCAAGGGGGTAAGCGAGGGGGGGTATCGGCTTGTCGTCAACACGAACCGGGATGCGGGCCAGGTCGTTTTCCATCTTCACATGCATTTGATGGGTGGGCGAGCGCTTGGGCCTATGGGGTAGCTGGAATGCTTCCCTCCGGTGCAGCCGTTTCCGGCTCAACAACCGACTTTTTCCTTCTGATATAGGGCTTTGCGTAGCCTATGAAGCAGACGCCGGCGACAAGCAGGGCGAAACCAGTATATGTTATCCATAATCCGGGGTCCTTGACAATCTGAAGCCCGCTATAGCTCATTGCCATCCTGTCGTAGCTGCTCTGGTAAATCGTATAATTTTTGTAAGATAAGGGGTGGTTGACTTTGAGCGAAGCCTTTTTTACTTCGTCGCCTTTGCTATCGAGAAGGGTGATTTCGCTTATATAGGATTTGACCCTGTCCCGAAATTCGAAGAAAACGAGGAAAGGCAGCTTTTCTCCTCCGCGCCGCATGTTTTCATACATGCCCGGATACATGGAAAAAATCCACAGATTTTCTACTTTGTCGTTGCCCCCTTTTTGCACGGATACTCCGAGAGCAGGGTTGCGGGGCATCTGGTCGCGCGTCGTTGCCGAATGAGTTTCGGTGTCTAAAACGAAATTCGGAAGAAACTTTCCGACTTTGAGGGTGAACCCCTCTATGACGATATTTACTCCCTCTGCGGCAGGAATCGTCTTAAGCAGATTTTTCGATCTGTCGGTGATATGCAGGTCGCCGTGGTTGTAGTGCTCTACGCTGAACTTGTCCAGGCGGATTGAAAACGGCAGGGGCTTTTTATTTATTTTTACTCCCGGGGCGAATCGAAGCGTCGCGGTCTCGGCGTTTGCCTCGATAATCTCGTAGGGCATTGAGCTTCCGAGGGCCGGCAAAAGGTTATGCACGGAGCCTCGCGGGACCTTGACGGTTACTGCCCTGCCCGTGCTGCTGACCATTTCGCCGTTCACAGCCGAGACGTGTTTCATAAGTTGAGTGATTCCATCACGCGGGTTTATGTTCTGGCGCTCGTAGCAGGCATCTGCGGTTTCGCCCGTCCCGATGTTCAGAGATCCATTCATGCCGCCAAGACGGCCCGTAATCGCTCCGGCGAGGATTACGAGAACCCCGATGTGCGTGGCAAGGAATCCCGTCTGGAGAAGTTTGAATTTGAGTCTCAGCAAGGTGCAGGCAAGCAGGTTGATGCCGAAGAGAATCAGTAACCCGACAAAGAAGGGCGAACGGTAGACGGTGGACATGGCTTCGTCGAGTCGCAGGAAGGTTCCGTAAACCGAAATTGCGGCAATTGCGAGAACGACCAGCACCGTAATTCTGAGAGAGCCTATTGTTCTTAGAATTTTTTTCATTGCATTTATCCTTTCAACGGGCAAAGATAATAAAGCAGCTTGCCTCTTATTTCAAGAACACATTGAATTCAAATTGCATTATCTGTTGACACGGGAGACGAAGCGCGCTTAGAATCCTGCTTTGAAAAAATCAACTGGAGAACATAAAAGTGTCGGAAAAATACCAAAGTAAGCTGATTGCAGGCACTCGGGGAAGCGACCTTGCTCTGGCCCAGGCCAATAATACCGTCAATCTTCTTCGTGCCGAATGGCCAGATGTGGAATTTGTCATAAAAAAAATGAAAACCGCCGGAGATAGATTCTCGGATGCTGCAATCGAGAATATAGGTGTCGGCGTATTTACAAAGGAAATAGAACAGGAGCTCTTGCGCGAAGGCATCGACCTGGCGATACACAGCCTGAAGGACTTGCCGACAAGGCAGCCTGAAGGACTGGTTCTTGCCTCAGTACTGAAGCGCGAGGACCCTCGCGACGCTCTTGTTTCAAAGCACGGTCTGAAACTGTCCGAGCTCCCGGAAGGGGCGAAAATCGGAACAAGCAGCATACGCAGAAAGTCCCAGCTTCTTGCCTACAGACCGGACCTTGATATTGTACCGTTCAGGGGCAACGTTCCCACCAGGCTCAGAAGGCTTGGGGTAATGCCTCTGGATGCGATTGTGCTTGCGGCGGCCGGGCTAAAGAGGCTGGGGATGGACGATTCGATAACCGAATATATAGAACCGGATATCATGCTTCCATCGCCGGGACAGGGAGCGCTGGCGCTCGAGACCAGGATTCGCGACAATGAAACAATCGATATCGTACGGAAGCTCGAAGACGAGCAGTCGAGGACGGAAGTGCTTGCCGAGCGACAGCTTCTCGAACTACTCGGAGGGGGCTGTCAGGCGCCGATAGGCGTTCTGGCGGAAGTTCGGGAAGATGCGATAAGCCTGCGGGCGGTCGTGGCTTCCGGCGATGGCAAGCAGGTTCTCCGGGCTCAGGCCCAGGGCCAAACGGGAGACTGGCGCGGCGTTACCTGGAAGGTCGCGCAGGAATTGAAAAAGTCGGGAGCATCGCAGATTTTGGAAGAAACGCGGTCCGGGAGCTGACATGCCATCGACGGACAAAAAGCCGCTTGCCGGTAAAAAAGTGCTCGTAACTCGCGCGGCGCACCAGGCTGGCGAGTTTTCACGAATATTGCGAGGCATGGGCGCAACGCCGGTGGAACATCCCGTGATAGAAATCAGGCCTTTGAGTTCGCCGTCGCTTCGCAGCTTTGTCCGCAAGTTTCTCAGCGGCGAAGACAGGTACGATTATGTGATTTTTACCAGCAGGAACGGAGTCGATGCTTTTTTCAGATTGGCGGAAAAAAAGAAAGGCGCGGAAGTTTTGAGGAAAGCATCTGTCGTCGCGATTGGCCCCAAAACTGCGAAAGCGCTCGAGAAAATAAAAATAACGCCGCATCTCGTTCCGGATAAATACATTGCCGAGCAAGTTGCGGGAGCCCTGCTCGACAAGGGCGTCAAAGGCAGGAAAATCCTGCTGCTTCGAGCCAGGGAGGCTCGCCAGGTCCTTCCGCGGCGGCTTCGCGCGGCGGGAGCGCTGGTCACCGTCAGGAGCCTTTATGAGACCCGGACGGCAAATGGCGACCCGGAAGCCTTGAAAAAAGCAGTCAAAGAAGCCGACTTCATTACTTTTACGAGCAGCTCGACGGTTAAAAACCTGCTGAAAATAGTCTTTGGCGACAAGGTCAAGACGGGCAAAACGGGACTTCTCCCCGGCGGAGCCAGACTTGCGTCTATTGGCCCGATAACATCAAAGACGGCGATAAAACTCGGCCTCGGGATAGATATCGAGGCTAGTGAATATACGGTTAAAGGTCTTGCTCAGGCAATTGCGGATTATGTAAGGTCCGGTTAATAATTCAAAATAAGAGGAGTAGGAATGAGCTTCCCATCGACGCGATTGAGAAGGCTTAGAAAAACGGTCGGTCTTCGAAGAATGACGAAAGAGACGTTTCTCGGCGTCGAAGACCTCGTTGCCCCCCTTTTTGTCCGGTCGGGACGGAGGACAAGGAAAGAAATCGCCTCAATGCCGGGGCAGTATCAACTGTCTATAGACGAGTCCGTCGTCGAGGCTGAAGAATTATACGAAATGGGTATTCCGGCGGTCATCCTTTTCGGTATCCCCGCGAAGAAGGATAAAATGGGCACGGGCGCCTACGCTGCGGACGGAATAATACAAAAAGCAATCGCAAAAATCAGGACCAGCGTACCGGAAATGACGGTTATTGCCGATGTATGTCTTTGCGAGTATACAAGCCACGGCCACTGCGGGGTGGTTAAGAAAAGCAAAGATGGTTTCGAGGTGGATAACGACGCTTCGCTGAAACTCCTTGCAAAAACCGCGGTCTCGCAGGCGAAGGCTGGTGTCCATATCGTTGCACCATCGGCGATGATGGACGGCCAAGTGGGAGCGATAAGAAAAGCCCTCGATGATGCCGGCTTCAAAGATACCTGCATTATGGCCTATTCGGCCAAGTACGCTTCTTCCTTTTATGGACCCTTCAGAGATGCAGCGGAATCGCCGCCCCAGTTCGGAGACAGGGCATCGTATCAAATGGCCCCTGCAAACGTCCGGGATGCGCTTCGCGAAGTCGAGTTGGATGTTGAAGAAGGTGCGGATATCGTGATGGTGAAGCCTGCTCTTGCATATATGGACATAATACGTCTGGTGAGGGAAATCCACGACGTGCCGGTCGCCTGCTATAACGTGAGCGGCGAATACTCCATGGTGAAAGCGGCGGCGCAAAAAGGCTGGCTTGACGAGAAAGAGACAGTCCTGGAGATATTAACCGGACTGAAACGCGCTGGGGCTGATATGATTCTGACGTATCATGCAAAGGATGCGGCTTCCTGGCTGTCGTAGAGAGGAGTTTCTTGATGGGTGCCACGCTCAACTGCATTTTCAAGCCCGAATCGATTGCCGTAATCGGCGCGAGTAAGAGCAAGGGGAAAATTGGCCACGAAATAGTGCACAATCTTGTTATTTCCGAGTTCAACGGTAAGGTATTCCCTATCAATCCAAAAGCGGATGTTATTCACTCGATAAAGGCATACCCCACGGTGCTGGATGTGCCGGACAATGTTGATATGGCGGTGGTGGTGGTTCCCAAGCAATTCGTGCCGGGGGTTATCGGCGAGTGCGTTGAAAAGAAAGTCAAGGGGCTTGTAATCATATCTGCCGGTTTCAAGGAAACGGGCGATGCGGGTACCGAGATAGAACGGCAGATGACGCAGATAGTCCGAAACGCAGGCATGCGCATGGTGGGCCCCAACTGCATGGGGGTCATAAATACGGACGAAGATGTCGCAATGAATGCGAGTTTCGGCAAGACATACCCGAAGCAGGGGAAAACGGCGTTTATATCCCAGTCCGGTGCGCTCGGAGAAGCGATTCTCGATTATTCCGTAGAAACTGGTATAGGACTTTCCAAGTTCATCAGCCTCGGCAATAGGGCGGACGTGACTGCAAACGACATGCTGGAATACCTCAGAGACGACCCGAACGTGGAGCTCGTCCTCCTGTATCTCGAGAGTTTCGGCAATCCGTTGAATTTTTCGAGGATAGCACGCGAGCTTAGCAGGAAGAAGCCTATAATTGCCGTCAAGAGCGGAAGGACCCAGGCCGGCGCGCGCGCGGCAAGCAGCCATACGGGCTCTCTGGCGGGTCTCGATGTCGCCGTCGACGCGCTTTTCGACCAATGCGGCGTCCTCAGGGTAAGGACCATCGAGGAAATGTTCGACATGGCCAAGGCTTTTGTCGGGCAGCCGCGTCCGAAGAAACCCAGGACGGCAATACTTACGAACGGGGGCGGACCGGGCATTCTCGCTACGGATGCGCTTGTCGGGCACGGGCTCGATATTGCCGAGTTCGCGCGAAATACTGAGGAAGAGCTTAAGAGCTTTCTTTCCGAAGACGCCGCCGTCGGGAATCCGGTCGATATGACGGGCTCCAGCATGCCCGGAGATTTCGGCAGGGCGCTCGATGTGATGCTGAACGACCCCGGAGTGGATACCGCGATTGTCATCGTAGTGATGCCCTCATTCCTCAACGCAAGGGAGGTCGCGCAGTCGGTCATTTCCACGAGAGCAAAACATCCGGACAAGCTTGTGCTGACCTGTTTCATGACTGGCACGGAAGACGAGACCGGCGTTTTGAAGATGCTCAGAAGTGCCAATATCCCCACGTATACTTATCCCGAAAGCGCGGCAATCGCGCTTGCAGGGCTTGAAAGACATAGAACATGGAAGCTGCGAAACGAAGGCGGGATTGTAAGTTTCAAGGCTGACAAGGGAACCGTGATAAACATTATCGAAAAAGCGCGCCCGGAAGGCCGGAAGCTGCTGACGGTCGAGGAATCCCAGGAAATTCTGAAAGCGTACGGCATCGAAGTCGCGGCATCAAAAAGCGTTGAAGATGAAGACTCCGCCGTCGATTTTGCAAATAAGAACGGCTACCCGGTAGTCTTGAAGATAGTATCGGGCACGATTTCGCACAAGAGCGACAGCGGCGGAGTCGCACTCGACATACGCGATGAAAACCATCTGCGCAAAGAGTTCGACGAAATGCGGGCGAGATTCAGCAGGGAGGATGTGGAAGCAATCCTGATTCAACAGATGGTAAAGGGCGAAGCGGAAACCGTGATAGGCATGAATTACGACCCGACTTTCGGCGCTTTGATAATGTTCGGACTCGGAGGCATTTACGTCGAGATTCTCAAAGATGTCGCGTTTAAGATGTATCCGCTCACGGACATTGACGCCGAAGACATGATAAAATCTATAAAGGGATACAGGCTTCTCGAGGGATACAGGGGTAAAAAGCCAGTTCACCTTCCGGCTTTGAGAGAAGCGCTCCTGAGAATCTCACAGCTTGCCGGAGATTTTCCACAGATACAGTCGCTTGAAATGAATCCGTTTCTGGCGGCGGGCGAGGGCGGGAGAAGCTGCGCCGTTGACGCAAGAGTCGTGCTCAAATAGGGTGGCGTCAATTAACCTCTGCAAAATAACTGACAGCTTCGTCTTCCTGAAATACTATGGGAAAAATCTGCGACAGGCCCAGGAGGTCAAAGACTTCTTTGACGTTCGATGAGGGATTCAGAAGAACGATATTGCCGCCGTTGGCCGTAGCCGTGCCGACGGCTCCTATAAAAACACCCGCGCCCGCGCTGGAGATGTAGTCAAGCTCATCGAGCCGGACAATGATTTTGAATATGCGTTGGCGGAACAAGTCTTCGATCTCTTTTTCCATTTCTTCGAATGTGTGAGCGTCAAGGAAACCCGAGGCTTTAATGAGGATAATGTCGCCGTCGAGCTCCCTTTTCCTGATTTTGAGACCGGACATATCAAATTCTCCTAAGGATTGTTATCTCCCAGCAATTATTTTTCCTCCTCCGCGTGCTTGTCCTGGTGGGGGTTTACGTACTTCACCATTGTAAGCATATTCTCAATCCCCGCACGGAAGACGAATTTTACTTCATCCATAATTCTTCGCATAAGGAAAAGCCCAAGCCCGTAACGTTTCCCGAGCTTAGCATGTTCATAGATGTCGGGAGTCTTGACCACGGTTGGGTCAAACTCCTTTCCGCTGTCTTTCAATGTGAGCGTAATCTTTTCGGAATCGCACTTGAAAACAATCTGGATTGTTCTCGTTCCCTTGTTGAAATCCTCGTAGGCGTGGCGCATTATGTTGGATACCGCTTCATCGACCGCCAGCACAATCTTGCCATGCTCGCTTGTCGAAAGCATAGTTTTTCTGAGGTTGTCGAATATAAAATCCCGCACGCAGGCGAGATTTCCCGTCTCGTTTGAAACTTCCAGCTCTTCTATGAATTCTATCGACATTTTCGTTTACTTTTTGTCCGTTTCTGATTCCGATTCCTGTTTTTCTTCCGGCTCGTCCGGTGCGGCTTCAATCCTGTTTTTACCCGCGCCTTTGGCGGCGTAAAGGGCCTGGTCGGCCTTCCTGATAAGACTGTGGGCGTCAATGGCGTCGTTCGGATAGGTTGCTACGCCGATGCTTACGGTTATGCCCAGCTTCCCGAACTCCTTCGTGGGAATTTCGTTGTTCTCGATAGCCTTACGCAGCCGCTCGGCCGCCCTGATGGCGTTTTCCTTGGGAGTTTCGGGAAGAACTATGACAAATTCTTCCCCTCCGTATCGCGCCACGACGTCGGCGGAGCGTATTTTGTTTCTGACAAGCTGCGCGGTCTGCCTCAAGACCACGTCGCCCACTTGGTGGCCGTACGTATCGTTGACCTTCTTGAAATCGTCGAGATCAAACATTACAAGCGACACGTTAATCGCTTCGAGTTCGCCCGTCTCGTCCGGCCTTCCGTAGCGGCGCGCCCTCTCTATCTCCTGAGACAGGTAGACGTCGAAATGCCCCCTGCTGTAAACCTGGGTAAGCTCGTCGAGGATTGAGCGGTGATAAAGTTGCGCATTGTGCAGCGATATGGCAACCATATTACCGAGCAGGGCAAGAAATTCCATATCGTCGGGCGAGAATTTCAGCCTGTTGAATTTCTTGCCAAGGCCGAGAAGGCCTTTTATGTCGGCGAGCTCGGTCTCGTCTCCCTCTTTGATGAGAGGCACGCAGAGCTCGATTCCCGAGTCTGCAAGAGCTTTATATTCATCGGAACCTCCCAGTATGTCTGCTGCATCTTCCACGGCGAAGGGTTTTCCGAGATCAATCAGTTTCTGTGCAAATTCGCCGTCGGCCATGAATTCGAGGAGCGGAGCTTCGACATTCTTCTGCGCGACAGGTACTATTTTCGGCTCGGAATGGTCCTGCCTTCTCATCAGAAAAACCTGCTGAACCGCAAACTGGCCCATTACGGTATTGAGAGTAAAGCGTTCGATAAGCTCGATGTCGAGGCTTTTGGCGTTTATCTGGCTGACTACCTCGACGACCGTGTCGAAATCCAGCTTTAACTTTCTGAGTGTTTTCGCGTCGTGGGTATGGTCACTTTCAAGTCCGGCAATATATTCGAGAATGGCTTCTTTTTTGCCGTTCTCTTGAACATATTCCTCTATAAGAGATAAGACCTGGTCTCTTTCGAGCTTCTCAGCCACCGTACCTCCCGGCACCCGGATTGAAGGCTGGCGATACACCACACTTTATTATAGCAAGCCAAGTGGCGCCTTGCTGCCGTCGAATATAACTGCAACGCGGCATGAACATTAGACATGATACCTTCGCAACACAAGTTGTCAAGCCATTTTTAACCTTGGGTTCTATGCAATCCGCTGGCTACGGGGCTTGTTGCACAATCCAGCCGGGCAGGAGAAACAGAAAGACGGCATGGCTCGCGGCGCAGGCGTAAATTCCCGCCGCAATATCGTCGAGAGTCAAGCCCCATCCGCCTTTGAGCTTTTCAATCCACCTTGCGGGCGGAGGCTTCACAATATCGAACAGGCGAAACATGAAAAAGGCGCATATGCCTGCGGCCAAAGGCGCTACGGGAACCAGCATGGCGACTGAAAGAAAATAGCCCGCCACTTCGTCCGTGACGACTTGTGAAGGATCTTTTTTTCCGTAGATGCGTTCTGCAAGCCCGCCGAGTGCGATTGTCAGGCAGGAAAACAACAATGCGAGAGCGAGGCATGTAATTAATAGCGATGTGCCGGGCCCGAGAAGGAGTGAAATCGCGTAATAGATAATTGCGGCACCGAGGGAGCCCCATGTTCCCGGCATTTTGGGCAGGTTGCCGAGCCCCAGGAAAGTGACAAATAGCTTAACTGGTTTCATCGCCGCAGAGCATCCTGATTGCTTTGAGAAGGTAGGTGACGCCGCTTATTGCAGTCAAGATTGCAACGGCAACCACCGATATTTTCGTTAAAACAACGGCAGCCGCATTATCCCCGAAGTGAGCCAGGAAAAAGATAAGCCAGCCGATAATAGTATACTGAGAACAGACTTTTACCTTGCCCCACATTGTTGCTGAAAACTTCTTGCCCTGCCCCTCGATATATCCCCTGAGCCCGCTCACGAGAAATTCGCGCGAT
>Ga0272442_10000827_pt1 | contig 48387 bp, 53 predicted proteins | sample SSMForm2O_FD_200262 | JGI IMG/M metagenome (GOLD analysis project Ga0272442, IMG submission 200262) | Marine sediment archaeal communities from Little Sippewissett salt marsh, Falmouth, MA, United States - SSM-Form-2O | ecosystem: Environmental > Aquatic > Marine > Wetlands > Sediment ... | reverse complement strand
GCAGAAACATCAGCAGATGGTGTAATAACAATAGATCCTCTTGGAAGATTAACATATATCAACCCTTCCTTTGAAAAAATGATTAAAAGACGTAAAGGAAAAGTACTAGCTACACTATTTAGAGGACTTCTATCAGAAGACTCCGTATATTTCTTCCAACAGTTAATTGTTGATGCCAGAAAGAAAAAAGAAAAAATTGAAAACGTAGAGCTAGAGATAGTAACTCCTGAAGGAGGGACAATACCCATTGAGATGAATATCTCGCCTGTAGAAAAAAACAAGGAATTCTCAGGTATAGTATGCACTATCAGAGATATTACCGAAAGAAGAAAAATTGAAGGTGAACTCAAAAAATCTGAAAGACTTAAAACAGAATTCATGAACATAGCAGCTCATGAATTGAAATCACCAGTAACACCCATAAAAGGATATCTAGATTTAATAATATCAGATAAAAAAACAAGTGAACAAATTAAAGATTGGGCCAAGATAAGTCTAAGAAATGCAGAAAGATTACTTCGGATAGTTAACGATATATTAGATGTTTCTAGACTCGATACAGACACAATGAGATTTGACATGGAAAAAATCAATACTCATGAAATATTAGACGAAATAATTGAAGATATGGCACCAGTAATTAAAGGCAAAGGATTGAAATTTATTACCGACATATCAAAAGATCTACCAAATATTATGGGAGATAGATATAGACTCTCTCAAGTTTTCAAAAATTTACTTGTAAACGCTATTAAATTCACAGATAATGGATATATAAGTATAAAAGCAAAAAAAGAAAAGGAAAAAATCAATATAGAAATAAAAGACACAGGTATAGGAATTTCTAAAGATGAAGAAAAGAAGGTATTCAACAAATTCTATCAAGCGTATACAGGTGACGACAGGAAAAATGAGGGAACTGGATTAGGGCTTTTTATTTGTAAAGAAATAATTAAAAAACATAATGGGGATATATGGTTAGAAAGTAAAATTAGTAAAGGAAGTACATTTTATATAGAATTTCCATACATTCATAAGATGGTATTAGATATTAAAAAATAAGAGTTGGTTTGGTGGTATAAATTAAAAAGAAATGCCCTGAATGCGGATCAAAAGCAGTTAAATTATATCAGAATAAGAGCGTTAATGGAAAGAGAAGTTGGATACCGACTGCGTGGCTTTGTACAAAATGTGGTTATACATATAATGTTGCTGCCGAAACTTTGATGTATAAAATTGGTCATGAAAAATATGATGAAAATTTAGAACAGAAATGTCCTAAATGTGGGAAAAAATTAGTTAGGCTATACAGACACATAAATCCAAAAAAGGGTAAACAAAAATGGGTTTCAAAATCTTGGTATTGTAGTCGCTGTAAATATATATGGATGGATTAAAAAAAAAATATTAAGTTATTTTTTCAGTTAATTTGGTTTTATTTTCTCGATCAGTAATATAGCTAATACCAATCTCGGTAAGTTCTATAACATTAAAAGAACTATATTGAAGTAGCTCGAATTCAAGAAGTCTTCTAACCATTGATTCAAATTTTTCTTTGTCGACATGTAAAAGATTGATTGCAGTCTCTGCATCCATATCTCTTGAATGGAGCATTTTTAAAAGTTTATATTCTTTATCATTAATATCAATTTTTTCTTCAAGTTCTTCAGGTATTTCTTCTGTACCTTTTGACAAGCTTTCAACATAATTTTCAATAATATTTTCCAAATGCAAGTTATCTAAAACTTCACCATTTTCACCATATAAAACACAGACTTTTTTACTTGGATCATATTTCCAAGATGAAACATTTTTCCAGGTATAACCTAAAAGACTTACCTCATTTGACACCTTACGTCTTTTCTTTTCCCTATTTCTATATATATAATTTTGTTCAATTTGAAGAGAAGCAAGATCCACACCATAATCTTTTAACAGAAATATTAGTTTTTCACCTGCACGTTTTTTTATTTCAGATATAAAAAATAGACCAGCTTTACCTATGATATCCATATATACTATTCTCACGATTGCTTCAATAGATTTACCCACTCTTCTTTTTGGGATATCATTAATATTAGGTGAAATTGCAATAACTTCATTTCCATTTAAAAATCCTCTGTCGTTTACAGTTACATATTTCAAAAAATCATATTGAGTCTGAAGATTTTTTATTATAGAACCAATTACTTTTGCTGCAAAAGAGTTAGTTGTTCTTCTACCTGCCACCTGATATATACTACGAAGAATTTCTCCCAGTACATAAGAATTCGTATTTTCTCCCATCAAAAAGGTATAATAAGACATTTGTTTAATTATTTTTGCATTTTATGATTTTGTAAAAAAATTTCCTAAAGCATTAAATATAAGGATTCATTTAGGGGCAACCAATAAAAATTTGAGGAAAAATAAAAATGAAGCGAAGTTCAAGAAAGTGGAAAAAAAGGCATAAAATGCGTTGGAAATGGCGTAAGAAGAGAATGAGACGGGAAAAAAGAAGCAGAAGAAAATAATGAATATCCTCTGGGGGCATGGTGTAACCCGGCATCATTGTGGGCTCCAGTTAGGTATGATTAAAATTGGGTCATCTGATTTATGATGAATAACTGGAGCGATGACCTATAGAAGAGACCCGCCGATCTGGGTTCAAATCCCAGTGCCCCCATCTCAAAGAATGATTTAGAGAAAAAAAGATATAATAAAGAAAAAAATTAATGAAGGATTAAAAATTATCAAAAAAATTAAAATAGGTTAAAAAATCTTTAATTGGTGAAATAAAATGATAAAACTAGATGTAAAAAAATTCAATATTTACACTTTAATATCTATATTACTCTTATTAGCAGGAATACTTTTTTATATTTATTGGGGCCTCAGATATAACGAATGGGCTGATATCGGACCATATGCCCTGTCTATAGTACTAATCATACCTGGCATAATAGGAATAATTTTTACTTTAATGGAAGAAGAAACTGAAGATTAAATCATATCCCAAGTGAGAACTGGATTTTTAGTTGCGGATAGCTCATCAACTCTTCCAACAGGTGTATTTGCAGGTGAATTTTTTACAATTTCTGGTTTTTCATCTGCAATTTTTAGTAATACTTCAATATATCTATCGAGATCTTTTTTTGATTCAGTCTCAGTTGGCTCTATCATCAAAGCCTCTTTTACTATTAATGGAAAATAAACCGTTGGAGGATGAAGACCATAATCAAGCAATCTTTTAGCAACATCCATTGCTCTCAAATTTTTTTCTCTTTTAAGTTTATCACAGCTAATAACAAATTCATGTTTTCTAATATCTTTGAAAGGCATTTCATACTTGCCAGTATTAACTATTTTTCTCTTTAAATAATTGGAATTAAGAACAGCTATTTCTGAGGCTTGTTTTAAACCTTCTTTTCCCATCATAGAAATATAAATGTAAGCTTTTAGAAGTACACTAAAATTTCCGTATGAGCCCTTAATTTTTCCAATAGAATCTGGAACATAATAATCTAAAATGTACGTTCCATCCTTTTCTTTTCCAATTCGTGGGACAGGTAAAAACTTTTCCAATTTTATTTTAACCCCTACAGGTCCACTACCGGGACCTCCTCCACCATGAGGGGTAGAAAAAGTCTTGTGTAGATTTAAATGTACAATATCAAAACCCATATCTCCTGGTTTTGCTTTTCCCATTATTGCATTCATGTTAGCCCCATCGTAATAAAGTAATGCACCCACATCATGTACCATCTTAGAAATCTTAAGAATATCAGATTCAAAGATACCAAGTGTATTAGGATTTGTAAGCATAAAACAAGCAGTTTTATCTGAAAGAGTCTTTTCTAATATGTCTAAATCAACTGTTCCTTCATCGTTAGAAGGGATCTCAGTCAAATTATAACCAGCCATCGTAGCACTTGCAGGATTTGTACCATGAGCAGTATCTGGTATAATTACTTCATTACGCTTTTCTTCGCCATTCTTCTCATGATAGGCTCGTGTTAGAAGCATCCCTAGTAATTCCCCATGAGCTCCAGCTGCAGGCTGTAAACAAAAATAATCCATACCAGTTATTTCACATAACATACGTTCAAGCTCAAACATAATTTTTAGATTTCCTTGCACATTTGATACATCCTGGTTAGGATTTGTATTTGCAAATTTATCCCAGTTAGAAATCTCTTCACATATCCTTGGATTGTATTTCATAGTACAGGATCCAAGAGGATAAATACCATTATCTATCCCATAATTCATCTGACTTAACCTGTGAAAATGTCTTACTACTTGGGTTTCATCAAGGTTAGGTAAATTTAATTCTTTTTTCCTTATAAGCGATTTTGGAACCTTACCAAAAAATTTAATTTTTTCTTTAGTTGATTCTAAATCTTTGAGTAAGGGTTCTTCATATTTTGCAGATCTATACATAATTTTAAACCCCCTCCAAAGAACTTATCAACTTTTCGATATCTTCATCTAAATGAATTTCAGTAACACCAAAAAGCATACAATTTTTAAGATCGGAAAAAATCTTTTCCAAAGGTAAACCCCCTTGAATATTGTGCTTTAATAATTTTTTGTTTATTATTTTGGGATCATCAGGACATTCAACTAAAAATTCATTAAAAAAATCACCTTTAAAAACTGGCTCAAAACCTTTTATAGAACAAACTTTTTCATAAAGATCATGCGCCTTTTCAAAATTAATTTTAGAAAGATCTGAAAGATTTTTTTCTCCAAGCCAAGATAGATACACACAAGCAGCAAGAGCACATAAACCTTCATTTGTACAAATATTACTAGTTGCTCTTCCACGTCTTATATGTTGTTCTCTAGTTTGTAAAGCCATACAAAAAGCCCTTCCGCCAGCAGAATCTTTTGTAAGACCGATAATACGGCCTGGCATTTTTCTTAAAAAATCTTTTTTACATGAAAAAATACCTAATGTTGAGCCACCAAAATCCATAGGCAAACCAAGGGAACTACCTTCCCCAACAACAATATCTGCACCATATTCACCAGGATTCTTAGTGATACCTACAGAGAGCGGGTCTAAACCTACTACAAAAAGGGAACCGACACTTTTTACAATTTTATTTATTTCTTCAACATCATCTTCAAAAATCCCAAAGAAATTTGGATTTTCAATGTAAACACCTGAAACTTGCGAATTGACTTTATTTTTTAAATCATCTATATTGATTTTACCAGTCTCTCTATCATATTTAGTTTCTATTATTTTTATATCAGGACCTTTTAGATAATTTTTTAAAACGGATTTTTTTTCCCAAGAAATATTCTCTGGAATTATAAATTCCTTTTTTCTATTAATCCGACTGCACATAAGAGCCGCCTCAGAGAGAGCAGTCACCCCATCATACAAAGAACAGTTAGCTACATCCATACCAGTAATCTCAGCTATCATACTTTGATATTCGAACATAGCTTGAAGAAAACCCTGGCTTGCTTCAGATTGGTAAGGTGTGTAAGCAGTAAAAAACTCTGCCCTTGAAGTAATTGATTTTACAACACTTGGTAAGTAATGATGTTTTATCCCACCACCAGTAAAACAAGATACTTCAAAACAAGATTTATTTTTATCTGCAATTTTTCTCATTTTTTGTTCAATTTCTTGTTGGGATAAACCATTATTTAGATCCAATTCATCTACATTTATTTCTTTTGGTAAATCTGAAAAAAGAGCTTCAATATTATTAATATCTATCTCTTTTAACAATTCTTTTTTGATATTTGAATTTGGAATGAATTTCATCAAAAGTCCCAAGCAGGTAACAACAAGATATTAAAGAAATTTTTTGTAAAAAAATAATTGAAACGTTTAAAACACATAATATATTCAGATATTTGAATATGAAATATTATAAATTTCAAGATAAAACAAAAAAAAATCTACAAATTGGGAAAATAATTTGTCTGGCTAGAACCTATAAAAGCCATGCAAAAGAAATGAAAACTGATGTTACAAAAAAACCTCTAATTTTTTTAAAACCAGCTAGCTCAATTATTTTTGATAAGGAATCGGTAATAATACCAGATATGTCAAAAAAAGTACACCACGAGGTAGAGTTAGGTGTAGTAATTGGGAAAAAAGGTAATAATATTTTAAAAAATAAGGCAGGTGATTATATACTCGGTTATTGTCTGGGGCTTGATATAACCGCAAGAGATATACAATCTCAAGCAAAAAAGAATGGTTGGCCATGGACAATTGCTAAAGGATTCGATACCTTTGCACCAATTAGCGATGTTATTTTAAAAGATAAAGTCCCAAATCCTAATAACCTTGATATATCCTTAAAAGTAAACGACAGAATGCGCCAGTGCTCTAATACCAAGTTAATGATATATTCAATTGAAGAAATTATTGAGTTTATATCAAAAATTATGACACTTGAACCAGGTGATCTGATATTAACAGGTACACCTGAAGGTGTAAAAGAAATAAAAAAAGGAGATCATATTAAAGCTGATCTTGAAAATATTTGTAGTCTACAGACATATGTTAAGTAGTTTTTTGGTAATGACTGTAAACAAAGTAGGATAGATTTGTACAACAATTCTTTATAACTAGAAAAAACATAGTTTTAATTGAGGAGATAGAGAAAATGTCTAATATTGAAAAAGTCAGATATACAGAAATTATCTTTGAAATAGGGGTTTCTTTAATACTTTTTGCTTATAGCTTTGTTATAGTTAATTTTTGTTCGTAAGAAAACATTTGTAATTTTATTTTTATGACGTTTTTACAGATTAGTTTTATATACAATAAATTGAAGAAGTTATATTGTCATGGCATAACATGGTAAAGATGAAAGGAGGACGATAAATATGAAACATAAACATAGCAAAATTGGAGAATATGGAATTAAATATAAGCCAGTAGAAGGTTATAAAACAAAAGATGGAAAATATATTCCCCCACACTACATTAAAATAGAATTTAAGTGGAATATGAATAATTAAGAAAATTTTAAAATTTAATTTAAATACAAAAATTAGAGGTATAAGAATTTAAATATAATTGTAACTACCTTGTAAAGTCTTCTTCTTTTATATTCTGGCAAAAAACATACAAATTTTAATTTATTAGCTATCAAACTACGTTTTTTATAAATATAAAATGCCAATACTAGAGTATATAAGATAAACAAGAAAAAAACCCACCATTCAACTATTATTACACGTTTTTCATTTGAACTTTGAACTAAATCTTGTTTAGCAATATCTGATTCAATTATATATGAAATTTTTAGTTGGTCTGTTTTTTCACCATCAGAAACTTCCACTAGGGTTTCTCCTTCTAAATTATTTTCTAAGTATTTGTATGTAACTAGAGAGTCATTTTGGTACTCAGTATCCCAGCAGTTATCGTTGTTGAAATCCCAACGGTAAAAAAGTTTATCTCCATCTGGATCAAAACTCTCAGACGCATCAAAAACAATAATTGGTTCTTCACCATCTTTTAATCTGAATAAAGCCTTTGCTATAGGCGGGGAATTTGTCCTATTATTGATTTTTTCTTCAAATACTTCCTCAATTTTTTCTGTGTTTGTTTCTTCATTAAGATGTTCAGGTAATATTATGTTATTTGATGATGAATAATGTTTTTTATTTTCTTCAACTTTATTAGCTGTTTGTTCCAATGTAATTTTTACATTACTTATGCTACTATTTATCATATTAGTATTATCTTTAACTGTTAATTCAACAACATAGTCTCCCACTTGATTATAAGAATGTTTAGATTTTACACCATACCCATTGTATCCGTCGCCAAAGTCCCATGTGTAATTTACGATATTTCCATCGGGATCATAACTGTTTGACCCATCAAATTCTATAAATTGATTAATATATCCTAAGTAGGAGCCGTTTGAATCAGCAATAGGTAGAATATTTTTAACGGAACCTGTTTTAAATATAACAATTGAATTTTCTTTTATATTTTGTCTTTTAGTGTATCTTGTTGAGTTGTAGATTAACCTAAATGTAAATTTTCTTGGCAATAAATCTTTTTTTGCTTGTCCATTTGATAAGGTTACACCAAAAGACTTCCAACCTGATGAATAATAACTAATAGTTCCATTAGCTAGAGATTTTGCTATATTATCCTGTAATAAAACGCTAACCCGAACCATAGAAAAAACAACCAAAGAATCAACACCAACATCCTGACGCAAAGACACACCCGCACCATCAAAAATCAACCTAAAACTATAAGCCCTAGGCAACAACTCCTTACTAACCAAACCATCCTCACCAGTAACACCAAAAAACCTCCAACCACCACTATGAAAACTAACATTACCACCCTCCAAAACAACACCAGAACTATTCTCCAACCTAACAAAAACCTCAACAGTAGAAAAAACAACCAAAGAATCAACACCAACATCCTGACGCTTACTAACACTACCACCCAAATAACTCATCCTAAAAGTAAACTTCCTAGCCAAAAACTCACCAAAAACCAAACCATCCTCACCAGTAACACCAAGATACTTCCAACCACCACTATGATAAGAAACATTACCACCAAACAAAGGATTACCAACACTATCACGCAACAACACACCCACCCTAACAGTAGAAAAAACAACCAAAGAATCAACACCAACATCCTGACGCAAAGACACACCCGCACCATCAAAAATCAACCTAAAACTATAAGCCCTAGGCAACAACTCCTTACTAACCAAACCATCCTCACCAGTAACACCAAAAAACCTCCAACCACCACTATGAAAACTAACATTACCACCCTCCAAAACAACACCAGAACTATTCTCCAACCTAACAAAAACCTCAACAGTAGAAAAAACAACCAAAGAATCAACACCAACATCCTGACGCTTACTAACACTACCACCCAAATAACTCATCCTAAAAGTATATCTACCTTGGGGAATTAATTTAGTAACATTACCTTCTAAATTGGTTATTCCAAATTCTTTCCATCCATTATTGTAGTATTCTACATATCCATTATCTAATGGTTGATTAATGCTATTAATTAATCTTGTTGTAACTAATTCCCCTTCTTTTGCATAAAGATTAATCCAGCTGATCGCAAGTTGTCCATATTTATCAAAATTGCTCCATTTGGATCCGGTACTTATTATCTTAATTTCTATATCCCCTAATAATTCTTTATAGGAAATATCTATTTCATGTGTTTTCCAGATTTCAGTGGATCCTTGATCTGAATATGCATATACTAAATCATTATCGACGAATAGTTCAAAACTATCATCTGCTATACCATCAAGAGCTCTTATCTTGATTTTTGTAGGTATATAATTGTTGGGAATATTAAGTTCAGCTGAAGCATAGTTTTCATCTGGATTTTTAGTTGGAATTTCCGATGGATTTACTGAGTCGTTATACCATGTAACTCTTAGGTTTCCGTCATCTAGACCACCCCAGTTACCACCATGCGTAAATGGTTCTAATGGACCAAAACCAAATAAATTATGTTCTAATTCTTCAGAAATATTACCAATATTCACAGAATCTACAATTGATTCTGTTGCACTAGCTTTAGAGGAAGAAATACAAAAGATTAATATCAGAACAAAAGTAATTAATAAAAGTAATTTCACAACCGAATATTTGCACCTTAAATCAGCGTTTAGCGACTTTACCTCTAGATTTACCAGTCTCCTCACCTAGGTTATACTCTCTTATTAATGATATTTAAATACATCGATAAATTATGACGAAATGATAAAATGTCAAATTTATACCAATAAAATAAAAATAAGAAAATAAAAGAAAAAAAACCAAAATTTTAAAAAGACCAGATCTATTTTTAATCAAGCATATCAAAAGGGGAAAAAATTGAAAAGAGAGAATTGTCCATTTTGTGGACATAGATGGGTCAGAAGTTCAAAAGAATCACCAATAACCTGTCCAAATTGTAAGAGAAAATATTACAGCAGAGAAGAATTAGCACAAAGACAACAGCTTACCGCAGGTAAAAAATAGATATATTCATAGAAAATTATCTTTCATTTTTTAAAGACTCTATTAACTCTCTACCAAAAGAAGTTAAACCATACAGTCTAATATTTTTTCCACCTTTTGTTTCTTCAACTATACCAAGTTTAAGAAGGGATTCTTCTTCTTTATATCTCGATTCCATCCCCCTTAATGCACCAATGACATTAGTTGGAGTGGTTTTAACATTATAAGCAATTTCAGAGGTGTAACTACTACTAGGGCTTATATCAAAAAGATACTCAGCTATTTTTTTTCTAACATTACTTCTTCTAAGAGCTCTGATAACTAAAGGTCTTTTAATATCGATAGTATTATCTACATTATCTTTGTAAGTTTCTTCTCGCATCCCGTCCAAAATATGGATGTAATTCATTATTTATAAAACTATTCTTCGATGTATAAACACCTACATAAACACCTGCATAAACACCTGCATAAATATAAAAAAACTGCATTTTCATCGATTATTTTTTATATGATTTTTCTCTTTTATAAAATATGAATTTTCCTAAAGGAACAATCTTCAAAGATACAATTGATCCTAAAACTGGAAAAAAAATTAAAATTGCGATACTACCAGATGGCACCGAACTAAAATTCTTTACTGAGGAAGAATTAGAATCGATATAACTATATAGAAAAAAATAAATTTAATAAATAGAATTTTTAAAAATACCATACAATTTTTAAAGCAAACTATCATTACTTTATTGAGGATGCCGAAGATGGGAGAAGAACCTAGATATATATTTACTAGACCAAAACAGATACCATTATTTGAAGAAAAAGAAGATGGAACATTAAAACAATACCAAAAACAAGAACATTAAAAGATAGAGTTACTTTATGATCATGTTAATATTATAAAATAAACTTTGATAAAAAAATTACTTTTTGTATGTATAATAAAAAATAAGGTTTAATATTTCAACAATAAATACATATTAAAACCCTTTAGTTATTTTATATCTTAATGAAAGGAGCTGTTTTGTTCTCCGGCGGTAAAGACTCCTGCTACGCAGCATATCTGATGAAAAAAAAGGGGGTAGATTTAAGTTGTTTAATTTCTATTTTTTCTGACAACAAAGAAAGTTATATGTTTCATACACCCTCCATCTCAAAAGTTAAAATTCAATCAAAAGTCATGAGCGTTCCTTTAATAATTAAAAGAACTTCGGGTGAAAAAGAAAAAGAATTAAAGGATCTTAAAATTGCCATTAAAAAAGCAATTTCGAATTTTGACATTGATTGTGTCATTTCCGGAGCAGTTGAATCAATTTATCAAAAATCAAGAATCCAAAAAATATGTAATGATTTAAAAATAAAAAGTTTCAATCCTCTTTGGAAAATTGATCAAATAAAACTGTTAAATGAACTTATAAAAAATAATTTTGATGCAATAATTACTGGTGTGTTTGCATATCCCTTAGATAAATCATGGCTTGGTAAAAAAATCAATGAAAAATTTGTTGAGGATGTAAAACATCTTTTTAAAAAATATAAAATTAATCCAGCGGGAGAAGGAGGAGAATTTGAAAGTTTTATATTAAATTGTCCTCTTTTTTACCGTGAGATTGAAATTATTGATAGAACCATCCAGGGAAGTAAAAACTCTTGGTATTTGGAAATAGATGTAAAATAAGAATTTGTGATTATAGGAAATCCTTAAATCTATTCTTATCTAATCTATAATACTCCCAGTTTGATAGATGTACAGCTTTGTTTTTTTCATAAAAGTTAATACCAAGTTTGTTCCAATCTAATACATGCCATTCAATTCTTCCACAGTTTTTTTCTTCAGCTTTTCTAACACAAAAATTGAACAATAATTGACCAATTCCTTTTTTCCTATATTTTTCTAAAACAAAAATATCCTCTATATAAAGAACTGGCAGAGCAAGAAAACTTGAGTAATTCATAAAAAAAATAAGATACGCAACATATTTTTCATTTAATTTTGCAAGATATGCCTCATACTTTGGATCCCCTGAAAAAGCATCTTTTTTAAGACGTTCTTTTGCTTTAACATCAGGAGGAGCCAATTTTTCATATTCAGCTAACTTTTCAACTAAATTTAAAAAATCATCAAAGTTATCAGGTTTTATTTTTTCAATTTTTATCTCTGAATTCATAGTAATAATACATATAGTGAATTTGTATAAAATAGGTTTTCATAACAAAAAAGCATTATACAAAAAGCATATCATATATTATCAGCAAAAAGAGTTATAAATAAGATATCTATTTCGATAGCCTTACTATAGATATAACTAAGGTGTTAAAATGGCACGAAAACCGGGCAGTATGTACAGATATATTAGAGGACAACCACAGACGAGAAAAGAATACACTGGTGGTGTTCCAAATCCTCATATAACACAATTTGTTCTAGGTAATAAAACTGATAATTTTCCTATCCAAATTGAATTAAGAGCAGTTGAAAAATGTCAAATAAGACACACATCTCTTGAATCTGCGCGTGTTACTGCAAATAGAGCAGTAGAAAAAAAAATAGGTGCTGCAAACTATAGATTAAAAATAAGGGTTTTTCCTCATGTAATAATAAGGGAAAACAAACAAGCAACAGGTGCAGGAGCAGATCGTGTGAGTCAAGGTATGCGTGCTTCATTTGGTAAGAACGTAGGAACCGCGGCAAGAGTTGAACCTAACCAAATTGTTATGACGATAGAGACAGCCGAAGAAAATATAGATATCGCAAAAAACGCATTAAGAAAAGCTGGTATGAAACTACCTACCCCCTGTAAAATCAACCTAAAAAATATCAATTAAAATTCTTTTAAATCATTTTTTAGATATATTTGAATATAAATGGAAATAACACTAGAAAAAGTATTAGTAATGAAACAAAAAGCGAAATGTTTCCTACTATTTTCTCTTGTTTTTCTTCCGATGTATTTTTCCTTAATTTTCTGACAATAATTCTTAAATAATCATTAAAAAGATACCCCCCATCTAAAGGAAGCATTGGTATTACATTAAAAAGACCCACCATAAGATTTATCCAGAATATCCAGTAGATCATATTTGTTATACCCCAGAATACTGGCTCAGGTAAAACACCGAGTGGACCAGTGACAACATACGATTCAGTAAAAGGAGCCGCAATTGGGTTATATCCATTTACATAACCTAATACAGGCAAGGTTAAAAGGAAAATAAATCTATCCATTGTTTGATCACCAAAAGGGTTTTTTAAAACAGATAAATAAACATCATGTGAAGTCGGACCAATACCAAAATATCCTTTGCCCTTAAACGATTCATTGTTAAATTCAGGATAATTTTCTTCGTAGTATTCATACTTATCAGCAAAAATAATAGTCATATTTTTGTGACCTTCCCAGTAATAATCAACTGCCACTTCTTTTCCTGATTGACTATTGTTCATTACTACGAAAAAATCATAATAACTGTTTATTGAACTATTATTTATATTTGTAATAATCATACCCGGTTCAAAACCATATTCTTCTGCAGGGCTATCTTCACTTGTTGAAACTATAACTACTCCCTCTGTTGCAGGTTGTAATGATCCCATTAAAACAAAAGAAAAAAGTAATAAACATATCAAAACAACAACAAAATTTGCTACAGGACCCACAGCAAAGACTCGCATCCTCTTGGAAATTTTTGTTTCTTTTAACTCTTCTTCATCAGGTTCTACGAATGCCCCAATAGGAATAATCAGATAGGCAATACCCATAGCTTTAACTTTTAAATTAGCAACAAGTGTTAAAATACCATGTGAAAATTCATGAACTATTATCGCTACAATAAGAGAGACCAATATATAAGCTAAATATTCAACAGGAATTATGGGGTTTATACCAGGTAAGATCAATGCAAACTCTATACCTGGAAGTTGTGCTTTTTGTGCAGGTGTTAAATCATAACCTAAAAGAGTTATAAACTGCCATATGAAAAAGTAGACCATTATTAACATTGAAATAAAACATACAACAACTGCTGAACTTCCATATGCTTTCCAAAATCTTTTTTTTCTTGATAATCTTTTTAAAAAACCTATGCCTTTTTTGGTTTTAAGAAGTAAAACAGGACCCCATACACCAATGTTATATCTTTTAAGTATTCCTTTTTTATTTAGAATCATAACTAATATGGAGTATCCAAAAAGAATTGATATGAAAATTAGTAATCCATCTATCCATGTCATTATTAAAAGCAATGCAATAAGTTACTGTTTATTAACTTTCTCGAAAAAATATTTTATATGTATTGAATACTAGGATTTTCTTTTTTTAGCTCAGCTATTAGATATTTACACCAGTTCAGTTTCTTAAATTTATTTTCTTTGTTTTTTTGTTTAGAAAAAGAGTATTTACCAATTTTTTTATTATAATCAAAACCGATAAGATAAATTTTTTTTGCTTTAAAATGATCTGCAAGAAAAACACATCTGTCTCCATCTGTAAAACCACCGTAGTTGAAAAGATTTTCAAAATTTTTCGGATCCATCTGTGTACTTCCCATTATTGATCCTGAAAAATTTGAAACATGATTTTTTATTTTTTTTATATTGTCTCCATGAGCATGTATTAGTACTAAACTTCCCCTTATATTTGCATTAATTTGATCTATTATTTTTCCGTCAAGATCGGTAACAATAATGTCGGGTATGATTTTTTTTTCAACTAACGCTGAAGTTGCTCCATCCGCTGCAATCTTTATAAAATTTTCATATTTTTTTATCGAACTATTTATTTTATTTGATAATGTAGGCCCTGCTCCATAAATTGCTACATTATTTTCTCTAATCAATTTTTCTAATCTATCTTCTGGTAGCAATTTTTTATTTGATAAAAGACTGTCAAGTAATTTAGCTGATTCATTATCTTTTTTAATTTCAAAGTTAAAATCATCAATAATTTTTTTATAAAATATTTCCCAATTTTTGTATAACATTTTTAGTTTTCTTCTGCAAAGGTTTTTGTTTGACTTTCAATTTTATTTCTTTTTTCTTCAGCACTATGAATTTCTTTTATGTAGTGATAGGTAATTGCCCCAATTAAAGCTATTAGTATACCTGATACAGAATAAAAAATAAAACTTAAATTAATAAAAGGTTCTATTAGAAATTCTTCAGGCCATCTCATCAATGCATCGCTTAATGCTCCAAATACTGCATATGAAATAAAACCAAATCCTAAGAGAGAGAAAGGCATAGGCCAATAAGTCCAAATCTTATTTTTATCCTTTGCATATGTATCAATAACTCTACCAGATAATGCAACTATTCCAGACAAAACGATACCCCAAATCATATTTTTAACGAAAGATAAAATTATCTGAATATCTGTTTTATTTGGCTGATTGGAGCTTTGATATGCAAGTAAGATTGAGGCAATAATAATTACTATAGCAATAATATATGTATAGACAGATAGTTTACCGGTTAAAAAACCTGATTTAATTTCTTCCCACATAAAAGCAATTGTTTTTTCCAATCTAAAAACACGTATTAAGAGATACACGCCAAGTGTCAGTAATATTGCACCAAAACCGCTTGACGCCATGTCTATTAAAACAAAAAATGCCCAGACAATAAAAACCAAAGCTATAGGTAAAACAAATTGTTTCAATACTTTTTCATCATCAAGAATTTTTATCAGACGATAATAAGTATCTTCTAGTTCCTTACTTTGTTTCACGGATACTCTTTCTAAAGAGGTTATTTTGATTCTTGATTGAATAATAGGTAATATGTATTCATCTTCAGCACCATCTGAAACAAGGATTACACTATCTGCTTTTGTTGTTTCAATTACTTTTTCTAGTTGATCTGAAAGAATTTGATCTGATTTTATACCTACATTTATATGGCCGCATATAGTTGCAACTTCAACGTCTTTTTCTTCATTTTTTAATTTTCGATATACAGAAATTGCGTAATAAATAGAATTTAAATCAGAATCTTCAGGATCGGCCTGACCTAGTTCATTTGCTGCTTCTAAATTTTTTTCTAAGCCAATTAGAGGGCTTTTTATTTTTGCTTTTCTCCCAAAATCATCATCACGATCCACGTTGAGAACTAGTGTTTTCATACGTTTTCAATATAGTATTACCAATTGTGTATATAAGTATGTTACTATTAATTGGGATTGGAAAAAATTTTCAAAAAGTTAAAATTCTTAGAAATATTTAAATATTATTATTAACAGAGTATATCATATGGAGATTTGGGCAATGATTGACGAAGAAAAAATGAACAAAATACGAATCTTTATAAGAAAATGGCACTAAAAACAAGAGTGTATACTAAAAAAATACCTAACTTTTAAACTATTAAAATACAGTCAATTTTTATAATCAATACCCATTCCCCAAAAGAATGATAGTTAAACAAACAAAAAAACAATTTCAACTAAAATTCTGGTTAATAGTGATATTACCAATAATTTTCTGGGCATGTGCATTTCCATTCATAAACATTCTACTAAAAGAACTATCATTCATTAACCTGACAATTATGAGATTCGTAGTTGTCTGTATATCTTTACTTATTTTTCTAGCTATTAAATCAAAAAAATTTACACCCATACAAAAACAAGATATAATACCCATATTTCTACTAGGTTTTTTTGGAATAATAGGCTATCATTTAGGTTTGAATTATGGGGAACAATACGTATCGCCTGGCGCAGCAAGCCTAATTATTGCGACAATACCAATATTTGTTGTTATTTTATCAATTATTTACTTGAAAGAAAAAATCACTTATAAAAAAATGCTTGGAATAATAATATCTTTATCCGGAGTTACCATAATATCTTTGTGGGGAACAGCTGATGCAAAAATAGAAATAAACTATATTTTTGGAGCGATAGGTGTTCTAATAGCAGCTTTGATGGGAGCATTATATACAATCGCAGGTAAAAAAATGCTAAAAAGATATTCACCGCTCTCACTTACAGTATACGCAATGCTTCTAGGAAGTTTAGGTCTCATACCATTTATTAATGGAACTTTAATAAATGAAGTGAAGAACCTTACCTTAACTGGTTGGTCTGCATTGATATTTCTTGGTTTATTTTCAACAATTATTGCATATACTTTATGGTATGTTCTACTTGAAAAAAATGATGCATCAGACATAAGTGTGTACTTATATGCAATACCTGTTATATCTACTGTTATAAGTTATTTTTTAGTAGACGAGAGAATTACTCTGTTTTTTATAGTTGGTGGGATATTTGTCATAACTGGTCTACTGATAGTAAACTCTAAAAAAAATCCAAGAAATCTATAGATCTTAAAAAAATAAAAGAAAAGATTGATAAAAGAAACTTTATTTTTAATAAAACATGACTGAACTACTATACATGAAGGATGCTGAATCTAATTATATTAAACAATTTGATGCAATTGTTAAAAAAAACAAAAAAAATTATATAACTCTTAACAAAACAGCTTTTTATCCTTTAGGAGGTGGACAACCATCAGACACTGGATACATAACATGGAATAATAAAAAAACAAAAGTAAAAGAAGTAGTAAAAAAAGGAAACACAATAAAGCATATAATAGAAGGAGAAAAACCAGAAGTTGGAACAAAAATACATGCAAAAATCGATTGGGAAAGAAGATATAACCATATGAAAATGCATACAGCTCAACATATACTTTCAGGAATTATTTTCGATGAGTATAAAGCAAGAACAGTTGGTAATCAGATACATGCAGATTATTCGAGAGTAGATTTTAAACCAGTTACCTTTTCAGATGAAGATCTTGAAAAAATAAAAGATAAATTCAATAAAATAGTAGAAAAGGATCAACCAATAAGAATATACGAAGAAGAAAGAGAAAGTCTAGAAAAAAGAGTAAATCAAGAAAGGGCAAATCTAGATCTTCTTCCAAAATTTATAAAAAAATTAAGAATAGTTGAGATAAAAGATTTTGATATATGCCCATGTGCTGGAACACATGTAAAAAACACTAGGGAAATACCAAAAATAGATAAAATAAAAAGAGAAACAAAGGGAAAAGATACAGATAGGATAATTTACTCTTTAAAAAAATAAAAAATTTATTTTTGAAAACTAATTTCAAATGTTTCTATCTCATTTACACCTCTTAAAGATTCTAACATACCAATAAGGGTATTTATTATAATTTTTTCTGGAAACTCAGTTAGAGGAATATTTTTACCATTTACCTTAATATTAATTTCACTCATTTTTACCCATCCTTTTATTCATCTGTTCAGTTATAATATTTACTAATCTTAGAAAATCTCCAAAATAAGTGTGAATAGTATTGTCTCTCTCTTCTACATCACCGAGTCTAATCTTTGGTGTTTTTCTATCATTTGCACCCTCTACAAAAACAATATCATAATCACCAAGAATTGATATTATTTTAATAATCTCAGAAATACTCTGTTTTTTATTCATTAAAATAATTGTTTCGATACCTGATGATAAAACTACTAATCCTGATCCAGCTTCACAATATCTATATGAATCTTTTTTAGGTGTATCAAACCTAGTTTTTTTATTAGATATCTTAACCGAAGAAACCTTTAAATCCTTTGATTTAAAGTGTTTTATTAAATCTACAATCAAGTTTGTTTTACCTGTATTTGAATGGCCATACATTCCAATTACAAATGGTTCTTTCATAAATAATGATATGTGTTTACTAATTTATTTTTTTCTTTACTTATAAAAACCAAAGCTAAAAAATCTAAATTTTTAATTATTTTATATCTAAAAAATTTATAAGAATCTCCAAACAGTTAGCTCTTTTTCTGTCTTTCCACCTTCTTCACCGTATGCAATCACACTTATTTTATTTCTAATTTTCAAATTTTCTTTTTTATCCCAGTTCCAAACGAAAGGCGGCTTTTGATCTATTGACATAAGTTTATCATTTATGTAAAACTCAACACAAGTTATATGATCTGATGAACTAATTTCTATATCAATACTACCAATGATTAACGATTTGAAATAAGAGAAGCTAAATAATTTATTATTATTAAAATAAAGAGCATTTTGAGGTTTTTCTATATTTATTTGAATCGATTCAGGTTTTAAAGAAAAGTTAAAACATTTACTCTCAAAATCATCAATCGTTTTACCTTTAACTTTTTTAAAGTAGTAACCTTCGGCATAAATAAAAAAATTTATGGTAGCTGATGGAACTTTAACAGAATAAAAACCTGTGGCATCAGTATATGTTTCATAGGTCCCAAAATTCCCTTCTTTATTAGTCCAATTCAATGATACAAAAGCATCTTCAATAGGGTTACTGGTTTTATTATCTATTATATAACCATAAATAGTTGAGCTTTCAAAAGACTTAGGCCAAAGAGATAGGTTAACCCATAGACTTTCGTTATCCTGAATTAGGTAATAATCAGTATATATATCTTCGTACCAATCGCAATAGGTAGAAATATAAAAATTACCAGGTTTAATATTCATAATATAAAAACCAGAAGAATTTGGCTTAGTCCAATTATAATCATGATGGCCTAAATCATCATACCAAGTAATATCTATGTCTACAAAATTTTCAATGCTATTACCAGTTATTGCATCAGTAACATAACCCATAATCACAGATGATTCAGGAGGTCTAGGATACAAAGATTCATTCAACCACATAACTTCATACTCACCAATCTCATATTGGTCATAGTAAGTTCTACCAAAGTAATTTTCATGTCTATAATCAGGGTCAATTATACCAGGAGCAACATTCATACAATAAAAACCAGAAGAATCTGAATAAGTACAGTTATAGTTATGATGATCCTTGTCATCCTCCCAATGAACCTCAGCTTCAGCACCATTAATCGGCTCACCCGTAATCTCATCAGTAACATAACCCATGATCATAGATGATTCAGGAGATCTAGGAGATAAAGACACATTCAACCACATAACTTCCTGCTCACCAATATCAAGCGGATCATAAGAAGAACTGCTAAAATAACCTTCATAACTATATTCTGGGTCAATTATACCAGGAGCAACATTCATACAATAAAAACCAGAAGAATCTGATAAAGTATAATTATAATCATAATGATCCTTGTCATCCTCCCAGTAAACACCAACTCTAGAACCATTAATCGGCTTACCCGTGATCTCATCAGTAACATAACCCTTAATAACAGACGACTCAAAAAATTTAGAGTACAAAGATACATTTATAGATAAATTTACATTAGCCCCGATCCAAAGAAAATCAATTATTACTTCTCTATAATAACCTTGAGCAGAGACTTTAGCATAAATTTCTCCAGGAGAAAAATATATCTTGTAGTAACCAGATGAATTAGAATAGGTTTGGTTATAATCCCAATTTCCCTGATTATCATCTTGATAGATTTCTATTTCAGCTCCTTCAATTCCTTCACTTGTTGATTTGTCAGTTATATAGCCATAAAGGACATTATTTTCATCAAAATTTTTTAAAAATGCACTATTTTGATTAAATGTACAAGAAAATATATCTGTGTTAGTTGATTTTTTATAATCTTCATTTGAGTTTTTAGGCTTTATTTGATTATTTAATAATAATTCTGAATTCAATGATTGACTGATACTAAGTAAAATTAATAGAGAGAATAGAAATATTGCCAATATTTTTTTTATCATATTTTTCACATTCCTATTAATTTACAAAATTAATTGTAGATGGACCATCTGATGTTACATAAAAAACTGAGTTGTAAATAACACGTGGAGGAAAACCAACAGGGTGGTAGGGATTATAGGAAGATAAAAATTCAGGATGACTTCCAAAAGCAACAACTTTTCCTTTTCCAAAGTCTCCCGTGACCCAGAGTGCTTTACCAATACTATAATTCATCCAACGGTTAGCTATGCGTATTTTTTCTTTGTAAGAAATAATTTTGCTATTCCACCATATGGAATTTTGCATCATTGGACCCCAAATCCAGGTATCTCTGTTAGTATCCTCAATGACAGCCACTACATCAGTATTTGATTTACCAGTTTTTCTTTCGATAAATATTGGCCCCCCCAACATATTATTATTTTCAATTATCTCTGGTAGACCAAACGTTATTGGATTATCAGGGTTTATAATTCTTACAGATAGACTACCAATTCCAACAAATCCCTTGAAAACATTTGCATCAATAAGTTTAAGCTGAAGTGGTAAAAATTTTAATATGCCACTATAAGGAAATTCCCGTGGGAGACCAATTGGATGATAACCACCAGAAGCAGCCATAATGCCACCATAACATGAACCAACATACCCTCCTCCATTTTCAATAAAACGTCTAATTTTGTTTCTTGCAAGAAAGCCTTTTATAGAGCAATGCACCTTAAAAGCATCTGTAAGATTATTGTTACCGCCCCCCCAAATTATAATATTAAAATTCTCTTTTGTAAGATTTTGTAAAATATCTGTTCGACTGAGTATTTTTTGATATATAAAACCAGCGTTATATAGATTTTTGCTATAAGAACGAAAGCCAACATTAGTTTCATTATAAAACGCTATTTTTGGAATGTTTAATTTATAAACTCTTAAAATTTTAGGTAATTCTACGATCTTAAATATCTTAACTTCATATCTTTTTTTGTAATAATTTGAAGTTGCTAAAGTAATATTGTATTTTTCTTTATTCCCTGTCATTAATACAAGATAACTTCCAGTTTCAAATTCACGTTTTGAAGAAATTGAATCGTTATTCAATTTTTTAGATAAAATGGATAAGTCAGAGGTTATCCAGTAAACAGATACGTCTTTTCTTAATAATTCATTTACCAATTTACTTATAGCGGTTTGTATTTTATATTCTTGACTTAAATTAACAGGTATAATAAAACCATAAACTCCTTGAATACTATCTATTTTTAAATTTAAATCTGTTTCAATTTCCTCTACTTTGTTTTTATTTGATTGAGTGCTCAGACCTATTGTAATAGTTGAAGATATAATTAATGTTAAAAGAATTAAAATTGAAATCACTGTTTTTTTGTACATTTTCAACCAATATATAAAATATTATTTATCTTATTATATATAATTTATTATACAAATAATGCCAAACCATAAAAACAAAATATAAATTACAGTTAACAAAAATTAATTTATGAACAAAAAAGCTGATATCGGACTATCTATTTCAGTTATATCTGTATCCTTTGCAGCTATTTTTATTAAAATATTACTAAAGAGTGATGTACCACCTATATATATTGCTTTTTACAGACTTCTATTCACAGTATTACTTCTTTTACCAGTTTTAATTTTTTATAAAAAATATAGGCTAGAACTACTTAAAATTGAAAAAAAAACTTTTCTTTTAATGTTAGGTATAGGTTTAGTTCTATCAATTCATTTTGCAACATGGGTCACCTCTCTAAATTATACATCTGTAGCAAGCTCAGTAATTCTAGTTACAGCACATCCTGTACTTGTTGCACCAGTCGCATACTATATTCTAAAAGAAAAATTATCAATTATAAATATTGCAGGTATAGCAATATCTCTAACGGGGGTTGTACTTCTTGTTTTAGGAAATTATGATCTAGGACCCTTGACAATTGATAGTATAGAAGGAAACATACTCGCAATAATTGGAGGAATATTCGCAGGTTTATACATCTTAGGAGGGCGAAAAATAAGAAAATCAGTATCAGTTGTGCCCTATGCTTTTATTGTTTATACTGTTGCAACAATTGTATTATTTTTTATGTGTGTATTAACCCAGAAAAATACATTTAGTATAGAAATCGAAGAATATGGAATATTAGTTTTAATGGCTTTTGTCGCAGGAATAATGGGCCACACTCTTTACAACTGGTCCTTAAAATATATAAGAGCCTCGGTTGCATCAGTTGCACTTCTTGGTGAACCTGTTGGATCAACAGTCCTTGCGATCATTGCATTTAGTGAAGTTCCATCAATCTTTACTTTTATAGGAGGAGCAATAATTCTAACAGGGATATATCTTACTTCAAGAAAATAGAAATTAGGGAATCATAATGTTTAAAAGTAATTTATTTATTTGGAGGAAAACATGACAAAAGAAGACAAAACAAGTAAGATGTTGACTATTTTACTTGCAATTGTAATATCAATCGCAGCAATAGCTATATTATACGTAAATCTACCTCAAAATGAAGGAAATGATGGTACAGGAGATATTGATAATCAAGAACCAGAGGGTAACGAAACAGAAGAACCTGTAGTTTTATTCTCTGTTACATACAAAAACACAGATTATAACTATACTCTTGAAAATCTAGTGTCAATTGAAGAATACACAGGCAATATAAGATATATCAAGTTAGGATGGCTCCCAGAGATTGTAATCACTGATCCAATAAATTTTACAGGTGTACGATGGAGTACTTTAGCCACAAAAATAGGAATTTCAAGTGAAAATTATAGCCTTTTAATTAAGGCAACAGACGGATCTGATGAATACAACATAAGCATGATCAATGGATATGTAGATGTATACAACGAATCAGGTAATAAGACAGGTAAAGATAATCTAACATTTTTAATCGCATACAAACAAGAAGGAGAGTACATTTCAGAAGACGGACCTGTAGTTACAATATTTGTAGATGAAGGAAAAATTATTTCTTCAAAATTAAAAACTAAATATGTAAAATCAATCGAGGTTATCGATAGTTAAATTTTGAACCGCAACCTTTTTTTCTTTTTATTTTATGCTTAGTTTGTAAATGAAGAATATCGAAGAACTAATAAGTAAAAGGAAAAAATACAAAAATGTAATTTTACAAAAAAATTTGAAGAGTAAAAAAAACACTGTAGCATATGTAACAATCGACAAAAAACCCAGAGTCCTAAAATGGTTCGTTCCTGGTTTAAAAAGAAACATGGAAAACGAATATAGAATACTAAAAAAAGCCAAATCAGAGATAAATGTTCCAATGATTTACAAAAAGGACGATAAAAACAATGTTCTATACATGAACTATATAATGGGTGAAAACCTTTGTGACATAATAAATGATGAAGATGCATCATATGAAGAAAAAGAAACGCTTATGATGCTGCTATCTGAATGGTTTTACAACTTTCATAATTTTTTTAAAGATAATGATGGATTTCTAATACATGGAGACCCAACCCTTAGAAATTTTATTTTTACAGATAGGATATGGGGCGTAGATTTTGAGGAAGCAAGATCTGGAAAACCTGTTGAGGATATTGCTGGTGCTTGTGCATCAATTCTCTCAACAGATCCCATGTTTACAAAAGAAAAATATAAACTTTGTAGCATTTTTGTAGATAATTATCTAAAACTTGCTCCCGGGAGAATATCTGATATAAATAAAGACATAGCATACTCTCTTTTAGAAAAAATACAGTGGAGACCCGAACAAGAGGAAAAACTTAGAAAACATAGTAAAAAGATAAGACAAAATGGTATTTAACTACCAAAGTATTAAAAACCATTTTTTAATTAGTTAATTGAGGGTTTAAATGGGACTATATGCCTCAATTGATGATTTAGTAGATGAGATACTTAAAAAAACAGATACAGATAAAGATATTAAAAAAAGGAAGCCTAAACCATCTTTTAGATATTTAAAAGATGAAGAAGAAATAAAATCAGCATTACTTGATGAAGAAAAACAAATTACGTTTATGAAAAATCCAAACAAAATTGAACTATTTAATGAAGAGATATTCAAAGTTGGAATGGGCGACGTTGAGACTATAGAGAATATAATAAAAAAACATGAAGTAAGTAGAAAAATACAATGAAAATATAATATCTTTTACGAGTCATAATTTTTATATATAACTGTCTCTATCCGTGCAACAATGTCAACGGGGAAGGAAAAAATAATACCGATTTTAGCAATAGCTGTTTTATTAGTTGGTACTTTTTCGACTTTTTATGTTCATGCAAATAAAATAGACGGGGAAAAAGACACGATAACAATAAATAATCAAAAATTTACAATCAAAGAATTGTTAGAATCAGTTGAGTTTAAAACAATTGAGTTAGATGAAAGAAATATTTCTGGTTTGGCACTTGATAAACTAATTATATTCTCAAATGTAAATTGTCCGTCATGCCATAAGTATACTATTATTGCAGATGATTCTTACCAAAAAACAGTAAACTGGGAAGATATGAAAAAAGGAATTTTAACAGATTATAAGAGGACATATTTTAAAGATAAAGCACATGCTTTTTGGATCTATAATGTTATAGAAATTGAGGTGATATAAAAATGGATAAAAGATTAATTGCAGGAATTTTGATATTTGGATCTCTCTGGGGCTTTTCAGAGGTAATTATTGGATCAACTTTAAGTAATTTAGGGCTACCATCTGGAGCTATGATGACTGGTTTTTTTGCAATTTTTTTTCTTTTAATTAGTAGACTAACTTTCAGACAGCCAGGTATGCAACTTGGTATGGGGCTTATTGCAGCAACTTTAAGAATGTTTAATCCCTTGATGGGTTGTCATATCTGTTCTGCGATAGCAATTATGGCTGAAGCAATGGTTTTTGAAATAATATGGTATTATCTATCATTTGATTTTGAAAAACATAAAAATCTTACAGTTCAAATTAGTCTTGGAATATTCACTGTTTATTCTTTGTATGTCAGTGGATATATCATAACTCAAATCTTAACACCAGTTGTCGATGGAACTGGTTTTTATTTTGGAAATCTTATGGCAATTCTTCCAAAGATACTTTCTAACGGTCTTTTGCCTGCTTTTATTGGTGGCGCAATTACACCAGCTATAATTATGTTAAGTAAAATAGATCTGACAATAAAAGATAGAATATATTACCCAACAACATTAATTACCTCTACGTTTTGTTGGATTACTGTTGTTGGAAGTTGGTTGATGGTTGGCTGATAGAATGGAAAAGAAGTCGAGCGTTCCAAAAACTGTCAAAGTATTAAAATTTCATCCTGAAAAATGTGATGGATGCAAAACATGTGAAAGAGCTTGTTCGCAGGTTCATTTCAAAACCGATGAAGGCGGAGAAAAATCTGCAATTCGTATTTTAAAAGATAAAAACGGAAAATATAAAATGCATGTTTGCGACCAAAGAGGCGTATGTCTCGACATGTGCCCTGTTGGGGCACTTACAAGAAACAAGAAAGGAACTGTAATTTTAAACAAAAAAGTCTGCATTGGATGTCAAGCATGTGTAGCATTTTGTCCAATAGGCGCTATGAGAAAATCAGATGCCCGGATTGAACCTTTTAAATGCATATCTTGCGGAGCATGCGTTAGGGCATGCCCTAATGATGCGCTTGAGTTAGTGGAAGTAACTATCAAAGGCATAAAAGAAGTAGTATACTATAAACAAGGAGCTGAAAAATAATGATCGAAGGACAAATACCAATAGAAGAATACGAAACAGGAAATACTAAACATAAATGGAATCTTGATAAAATCAAAAAGGCACATCATAAAGTTTTAGAATATAAATACAAAAAAGGCAAAGTCGAAAAAGGTTTTGCAAATAGAACTCTTTATATTAATCTTAGTACTGGTGAAATTAAAGAAAAAAAAGTAACAGATGAAATGAAAAAACTATTTACTGGTGGACGTGGTTTTGGACTTAAACTTTTATGGGATTCAATAAAACCTTCGACTCGATGGGATAGTATCGAAAACGAGTTACTTATTACAACAGGCCCTCTCTGCGGTACAACACAATACGCAGGATCCGGTAAATCACTTTGTCTTACAGTATCTCCTTCTACAGATATTATATGTGATAGCAACGTAGGTGGTTTTTTTGGCCCATACTTAAAATTTGCTGGTTTTGATGCAATAGAAATACAGGGCAAAGCAAAGCATGATGTGGTAATAATTGTAGACGGTGAACAAGGAAAAATAATAGTTGAAACAGCACCACTTGAAGAAACAAACTCACATGTTTTAAGTGAACAACTAACCTACATGTATGCATCAGAAGATACTGACAAATCACGTCAGAAAATATCGGTTGTGTCTTCAGGAAAATCAGCAGAGAATAGCTACTGGGGATGTTTGAATTTTAGTTTTTATGATATACGCAGAAAAGTATGCAGAATGAAACAGGCAGGACGCGGTGGTCTTGGATCAGTATTACGTAATAAAAATATAAAAGCGATAGTAGCAAAAGTCGAAAACTTTGACGGCATGGCAAACAATCCAGATGATGTAAAAAAAATACTAAACGTTGGAACAAAACTTCACCGTGAGATTCGTGACCTAGACAGAGAACAGTGTAATATGAGAGCTGTTGGAACAGTACACCTGGTTGAAATCATGGATGAATATGATCTATTGCCATGTGAAAACTATAGATTTGGGAGCTTTCCAAAAGCACCAAAGATATATTCACCTAAGTTCTTTGAACATTTTACAAAAATAATTCCCGACGGCTGCTGGCATGGTTGTACTATGGCCTGTGCAAAAACAGTTGATGGTTTTGAAGTAAAAACCGGACCATATAAAGGCCAAAAAGTTACAGTTGACGGACCAGAATATGAAACTTGTGGATGCGGGTCAAATATAAGCCTGTGGGACCCGAAAAAAATACTTGAATTTAATTTCTACTGCGATACGTATGGCCTTGATACAATCTCAACAGGTACAGGAATTGCATATTACATGGAAATGTATGAATATTGTATTTTAAATAAAGAACGCTGCGATGGGATAGAACTTTGTTTCGGGAACTTTGAAGCAGTAATGGAATTTATCCACAGAATGGCAAAAGGCGACAAAGGAGAGTTTGTAAAAGTTGCTGCAAAGGGAATACGTCGTGTAAAAGAGTGGATTAAAGAAAAAGGATGGGGAGATCCATACCTTATTGAAGAATGTGGAATGGAGAGCAAAGGACTAGAATACTCAGAGTATGTCACAAAAGAAAGCCTTGCTATGCAGGGAGGTTACGGCCTTACATTAAAAGGACCACAGCATGATGAAGCATGGCTTATTTTCATGGATATGGTAAACAACCAAATTCCTACTTTTGAAGATAAAGCAGAAGCACTTCATTATTTCCCCATGTGGCGTACATGGTTTGGACTAAATGGACTTTGTAAACTTCCTTGGAATGATATAGAACCAGCAAATAATGCAGAAACCGATGAGCCAGCAAAGGTTCCAGAACATGTTCAAAACTATGTAGAATATCAGAATGGTGTTACCGGTTGGAATGTTGACAAAGAAGAGCTTATACTTCAAAGCGAACGTTGTTACAACTGGCAGCGTGCAATGAATGTATGGATGGGGAGAGGACGAAGAAAAGATGATTGGATACCATATCGCTCGATGGGACCAGTAACAGAAGTCGAATATATGAGCCGAAAGGACCGCTACGATAAACAACTCTTAGAAAATGTAGGACTTAAAGAAAAAGATACAGAAAAAATGAGCACAAATGAAAAAGTTAAAACTCTTTACGACTGGAAACAGGATCAATACCAAAAATTAGCAGATGCAGTATACTACAGACGTGGATGGACACCAAACGGGGTACCGACACCTCAAAAGATGAAAAAACTTGGATTTACCGATAAAAAAATGCTTAATATGCTTCAGAAAAAGATAGATGAAGATGAGAAAAATGGTTTAAACAAATGGGGCGGCACATATAAAAAAGGTGAAAAACCACCGAGCATTGACCCAAAATATTGGGAAAAATGGTAAAAGATATGAATATCAAAAAAAGAAAAAAAATTAAAGATAAACTTAAGGGATCTAGTGTAGGTATTGCAGGTGCTGGCGGGCTTGGATCTAACTCGGCTATATCACTAGCTCGAACTGGTATTGGACGACTTGTTATTGTTGATTTTGATATTGTAGAAGAAAGCAATCTTGACAGGCAGTATTATTTTCAAGATCAGATAGGAAAAGTAAAAGTCGAAGCTCTAAAAAACAATATTTCAAAAATTAATTCAGATGTGAAAGTTGAAATATATAAAAAAAAGCTTACAAAAGGCGGTATGGATAAATATTTCAAAAATGTCGATGTTATAATTGAAGCACTCGATAGCGCCGAAATAAAAACTCAATTTATAGAAGAAATAATGTTAAAATTACCAGATATTCCTGTTGTCGCAGCATCCGGGGTTGCTGGTTATGGTCATTCTGATAGAATTAAAACAAAATATTTGGGAAATTTATACATGGTTTATGATGAAAAAGCAGAGTCAAGTGAAAGAGATATTCTTACCGCTCCTAGAGTTACTTTGATTGCTAATTGGCAGGCAAACGTAGTGTTAGAAATACTTATTGGTGCTGATTAATGATAGAAGTTAACAAAAGGGGAGTAGAATTTATAAAAAATGAAACTGTAGATCAATTATTGAAGCGTATGAAATATTCTTTCCCACTAGTCATAGTAAAAATTAATAGTGAAATAATTCCAAGAAAAAGATACCCTCTAGTTATTGTTCCAGATAATTCAAAAATATCTGTTATTCATATGATCAGTGGTGGGTAAATAGTTTTATAGAATTGTTTTTCCAGCTATAACTAACATTGAGAAACCAAATGCAAAAACAAAATAAGTAATATACATTAACGCCCAAGATTTTGTATTTTCCAGATGTTTTCCTTTTGAATTATCCTTTATCATTAAATAAAAAATGTAACATGTTGGAATAGCCAGGAATGTTAGTAAAAAGAAATGTGGCTCTAAAATTTTTGTGTTTATTAGTATTGGTATAAACAAAAAGGGAAATATCATAAAAGGAAAAGCCATTAAAGCTGCTTGTTTTATACCATATGTGTTTATCAGTGTTTTAGTTCCAGTCTTTTTATCAGCATAAGCATCTGTTATATCTTTTGTTATGGATCCGCCTATTAGGTATACCATTGCAATAAGTCCTATTGTTATTGGTAAGGGTTTTATTGGATTTGAAAAAACACTCCAGGATGCAAGTATTCCTAGTAAACCTCTAGGTATTCCCACCCATAGTTGATTGACAAATAATTTATCTTTTAATCTAGGTGGTAAAGAGTAAGAAACTGTAAAAAAGGCTATCAAAGTAATAAAAACAAAGAAAGTAATATTTATTGTAACAGCTAATATTATTGATAATGTATAAAGAATTACTGATATAGCCATGCTCTCTTTTTTGGTAATTATTTTTTTTGGTAAAGGTCTATATGGTTTAGAAATCTTATCTGTTTTAAGATCTGTAATTTGATTTAGTATGTTTGATGATGAATTTAAGATAGCAAGTATTATTCCCGCTGGAAGAATTTTTGTTAGAAAAACTAACAATAAAGATTCTGTATTATTACCATAGAAAAAGCTGGCTATCATTATAAAAATTGATACTATTAAAGGTGCAAGTAGCGTAAATGGACGGATAAGTTCAAAGTAAACTTTTAGTCGTTTAATGAATGTAAATTTATTCATATATCTCCTCACTTTGGTTATACTTTGTAATTAATAGTTTATAAATATTCCTCTACATTTATTATCGAAAAAACAGAGAGTTTATAGAAAACCTAAACATTTAAAAAAATTGTCCAGGAGAAAAAATCCATGAGTAAATTCAGAGCATTTATCGCAATTGATGTTGAACAATCATCACAAATAACAGATATAGTTAATGATCTAAATAATTCTGGAGCAAACATAAAACTAGTAAAACCAGAAAACATGCATATAACAATAAAATTTTTAGGGGATACTGACGAAAAATTTGTAGGAAGAATAAGAGAAATAATGGAAAAATCAGTAGAAAATATAGAATCTTTTGAAATTAAATTAAAAAGTATAGGTGTTTTTCCAAATCAAGATTACATCAAAATAATTTGGATAGGTATAGAGCAATATGAAAAAATAGTTGAAATTGCAAAAAAAATAAATAAAGGATTATCAAAGATAGGATTTAAAAAAGAAAAACGAGAATTTTCACCACATCTTACAATAGGAAGAGTAAAAAACAGTAAAAATAAAGATAAAATTTTACATATAATTAATAGATACGAAAATACTGAGTTCAATACATATAAAATAAAATCAATAAAACTAATAAAAAGTGAATTAAGATCAAAGGGTCCTATTTATACAACAATAGAAGAAATTAAGATATAACAAAAAAAAGAGGATATAATATGTGGCTATTGTTTTTTATCACAATAAATATTATTCTTGCTATCTTTGGCATAATATTTCTCACACCAAAAGATTTTTTTGACAAAATACCTTGGGATGTAAAAAAATTAATATTGCTAGGTTTAAAACAATACAAATTACTTTTAATGATAATAATTGCGGTATCTTTTCATTTATTTGAAGTTAATTTTATAGATCCAATTGCAACACAATGGGTTGGATATGATTATGCTAATGTAATAGTTAACTTAGAAGATGGGATTGTATACTGGTTTAGCCAACATTGGAACCCGATTCTGTTATATTTTTTTGTTTTAATCTACATAGTTATATACCCTTTTAGTCTTTGGTTTTCACTTCTTTATTTTATTCTCGATCAACAAACAAAAGCCTTGAAAAGTTTAGCTTTTGCATTGGTAATAACTTATATCATTGCACTACCGTTTTATTTGTTTTTACCAGTTACAAATGTTTATACTTACTATGGAGCTGAGTCAGCTTTAGAAACAATTTTACCAACAGTTGAACAGTTTTTTTATTCAACTACAACCTGTAATAATTGTCTTCCTTCTCTTCATACAGCTATGGCAATTTTTCTTGCATATTGTGGAACTCTAACAGATAACAAAAAGTTTTCATACTTTACCTATTTTATTATGATCACAGTACTAATCTCGGTGGTTTACCTATCTATACACTGGATTACAGATGTTATCGCAGGAGCCATAGTAGCACTCGTAACAATATTTTTATTAAAGAGATACATCCTTGTTGAAGAAAAACATGAAACAAATTGAAAAAAAAGTATTAAAAAAAATCACTCCAACAGTTGAATACAGAGAAAAAATAAAAAAAGTTGTAAAAGAACTAGAAGACAAAATAAAAAAAGAAACTAAAAAAAGAAAACTACCAGTAGACATAATAGTAGTAGGATCAATTGCAAAAGACACATATCTTATGAATAATATGGATATAGATTTTTTTATATGTTTTCCAACCAATTTCAAAAAAGAAAAAATTGCAAAAAAAGCAATTTCAATAGGAAATATAATACTTAAAGACACGGAAGAATCTTATGCAGAACACCCATATTTACGTGGATATTACAAAGAATACTATGTAGAACTAGTTCCTTGTTATAAAATAGAAAAATCATCCCAGAAACTCTCAGCAGTTGACAGAACTCCTTTACACACAGAATATGTGAAAAAACATTTGAAAAAAACCCAAAAAAAGGATGTAAGACTATTAAAACAATTTCTAAGAGGAATAAATTGCTATGGCGCTGAAGCACAAATACAAGGATTTTCTGGTTATCTCTGTGAGATCCTTATTTTATATTATGGTTCTTTTAAAAAATTAATAGAAGAAGCAAAAAACTGGAAACAAGGAATTAAACTATTTTTGAAAAAAGGGGAATTTGCTGATTTTGATACACCATTAATATTTATTGATCCAGTGGACTCAGAACGAAATGTAGCATCTGCTCTATCAAAAAAGAAATTTGATTTTTTTATAAAGGCATCAAAAAATTATCAAAAAAAATCAGATACAACTTTCTTTTTCCCCAACCCTATAAAACCTTGGACAATCCAAAAAATAAAAAATAAAATAAAAAAACAAGATTGTAAATATATAGGAATAAAATTCAAAGAACCCGATATCATAGATGAAAACCTATATCCTCAACTTAGAAAAGCCGAAAGTTCTATTAAGCAGGCATGTGAAAAAAAGGATTTTAAAATATATGATGCCCAGTTTTTCATAGATAAAAAAATTAATGAAATATTCATAATAATTAAAACCGCGAAAAAAAAACTTGCTGAAACAAAAATCCATCAAGGGCCACCCATAAAACTTATTGATAACGTGAATCAATTCAAAAAAAAATGGGTTAATAATAAAAAACTGGTGAAAGGACCATTTGAAAAAAATAAAAGGATACATGTTGAAATAAAAAGAAATTACAGAGATATCAAAAATTTCCTTGAGAAAAATTTAACAAATTTGAGCCTAGGAAAACATTTAGATAAAAAAATTACGAAAAACTATGAGATTATTGAGTTAGAAAAATTATTAAACGAAAATCTTAGAATCTTTTGGACAGATTACTTGGATGAAAAGGACCCTTGGGAAAGATAGATTAGAAAATAATACACTTGCAAAAATATTAAATCAAAGTTGTTAGATATTTTTTAACTAATGAAAACCATTGGTGTTTACACAAAGAATTTCTCATTATATTATGACATCCTAAAGATACTTAGAAAGAAAAAAATCCCATATGTTTCTCTTACTTCTCTAAAAAATATTCCAAGTAAGATTGGCGTTATTCTAACATCCAACAATGAATTACATGATCTAAAAACATCAAAAGTAATTGCAGCAGATGCATATGATAATGTAGAACACGCAGTTGATCTAGCAGAGCAAATGCTTATCGGAAAAGATCTTTATAAAAACCTTTACATAGGGATAGACCCAGGGGAAAAACCTGGAATAGCTGTTGTCGGAGATGATTTACTTTTATGTAAAACAATGGTTGATTCGCCAAAAAAAGTTGTAATTAAAGTAAAAAGATTCTTAAAAGAATATCCTGCAACTCAAGTTATAATTCGCATAGGCCATGGATCTGTTCTTATTAGAAACAGGATAATAAATTCGTTAATGACTTTAGAAGTTCCAATTGAGATTGTTGATGAAACAAAAACAACCCCTGCTCAGGAAGTAAAAAGATACCTGAGAGATAGTGAAGCCGCAGCTGCAATTGCCCTTATTCATGGTGGTAAAGTCCAAAGTAAGTTACCCCTTAAACCAACAAGAGGGGAAATCAGAAATATACAGGAAAAAAGTAGGATACATACAAATGGGAGATTCACAATTTCAGAAAAAATAGCAAAAGAGGTTCTTGAAGGAAAATTAAGTCTCAATGAAGCAATTGAACTAGAAAAAAATAATAAAAAACCCAAACGTTTATGAATTATATCTCTATGCATCTTAGGTAACAGTAATGAAGTTGAAAAGAGCATTAATAAGCGTATCAGATAAAGACGGTATAGTTGATTTTGCAAGAGAGCTTTCTAAACTAGATATCGAAATAGTATCAACTGGTGGGACAGCATCTGTTTTAAAAAAATCAGATATTAAGATTAAAAAAATATCTGAACTTACTGGTTTTCCGGAAATGCTTGAAGGAAGAGTAAAAACTCTCCATCCTATAATACATGGAGGAATTCTTGCTAAAAGAGAAAACAAAGAGCACATGAAGACTCTAAAAAGACATTCGATAGATACAATTGATCTACTAGTATGTAATCTATATCCTTTTGAACAAACCATAAAAAAACCAAATGTTTCAATAGAAGAAGTAATTGAAAACATAGATATTGGTGGACCTACACTTATCAGAGCCGCTGCCAAAAACTACAAAGATGTAATAGTAGTAACAAATAAGAATCAATACAAAAAAGTTATTGATGCATTAAAAAATAAAGGTAATCTTAAGATTAACGAACGGGAAAGCCTTGCAATTGATGCATATTCTCACACGGCTCAATACGACACGATAATATCCAATTATCTGAGAAACAGATGGACAAATGATATACTACCTGATATTCAAAGTATTACCATGCGTAAAAAACAGGATATGCGATACGGCGAAAATCCACATTTAAAAGGTGCTTTTTACAAAAACATTCCAGAGACAGATGAACCATGTATTACAAATGCAGTTAAACTACAAGGCAAAGAGCTTTCTTATAATAATATACTCGATGGAAACTGTGCTATTGAAGCAATAAAAGAGTTTTCTGAGCCGACTTGTGTTATAATAAAACATGCCACACCTTGTGGAGTAGCTAGTGCAAAAAACCTTCTAAAAGCATGGAAAGATGCTTTTTCAACTGATACCTATTCTCCCTTTGGAGGTATTGTAATATTTAACAGACAATTAGACAAAGAAGTTTCAGAAGAATTATCTAATTTATTTTTAGAATTAGTGATAGCACCTGGTTTTACAGATAAAGCAGGAAGAATATTTGAAAAAAAGAAAAATTTAAGACTTTTAGAACTAAAAGACTTAGATAAAAAAATAGATCGTAAAGGAATGAGATTTAGAAGTGTTGTTGGAGGTTTTTTATCACAAGAAAGAGACACTCATCTTACACCTAAAAACAAATGGAAAATTGTAACCAAAAAAAAGCCCACAAAAAAACAATTAAAATCTATGGAATTTGCAGTAAAAGTAGTAAAACATGTAAAATCTAACTCTGTTGTTTTTGTAAAAGACACCCAAACTGTTGGGATAGGTGGAGGACAGACCGCTCGTGTAGATGCTGCTTGGATTGCAACTCATAAAGGAAAAGAAAATATTAAAGGCAGCACTCTAGCATCAGATGCTTTTTTCCCATTCCGTGATGCAGTAGATCTTGCAGCAGATGCAGGAGTAGACTCAATAATTCAGCCAGGTGGAAGTATAAGAGATGAAGAAGTTATAAATGCTGCAGATGAACATGGTATTGCCATGGTTCTTTCAGGGCAAAGATATTTCAGACACTAAAAAAAAACGTTTTTTTGAAAATATCTTATAAATGTAAAGTACATATCAAAAATTAATGAATTTTAGAATAAACGATAGAGATGGACCTAGCAGAATAGGTGAAATAAAAATAAACAATCAAAAAATAATTTCTCCAAATATTTTGTTTCTACACACAAAGCGTTTTAAATCACCTAATTTCTCAGATATTTTAATCACTAATACAGAAGAAAAAACCAAAAAACCTTATTTTAAAACTATAAAAAATATTTTAATAGATAACAAATTAAAAGACAAAAAAAAAGATTTTTTTTTGTTAGAGGAAAAAGATATTTTCACTTTAGAATATGCATATCAGATATTTAGAAAACCAAAAAAATTTTTAAAAACAATTATCAAAAACAAAGAAGAATTAGGATCTCAAAAAATAATGTATACTCCATCTATTGCAGAACCTATTAACTTATCTCTGTTAGTATATCTTGGGACCGATCTCTTTGATTCAACTAGAGCAATTATATCTGCAAGAAACAAAACTATGTTCTTTGTTGATGGAAATAAAAAAACTGTGGATTTAGATGAAAATCCATGTGTTTGTCAAACATGTAAAAATAAAAAACCAAAAGATATGACTTTTGAAGAAATACTGGAACATAATTATAGAATTTTATATTCAGAAATAAAAAACATTAGAAACCATATTAAGAATAAAAATTTGAGAGGCTTAGTTGAAAAAAGAGTTAAAACAGATCCACATTTAACAACTGTACTAAGAAATCTAGATAAAGATAATTATAGTTATTTAGAAGAAAAAACCCCGGTAAGTAGTAAAAATAATATTTCTGCTACGTCTATTGAATCAATAAATAGACCTGAAATTAAGAGATTTCAAAAAAGAACAATAAGTAGATATAAAAAACCAAAACATACAAAAATACTTCTTCTTCTCCCATGTTCAGCGAAAAAACCTTATTCTTTTTCTAAATCTCATAGCTTTTTTAAGAGAGCTATTTTTTCTTCCGATAATCAATATGTTGTACACGAGGTTATTATAACTTCACCATTAGGGGTTGTACCGAGAGAGTTGGAGCTTATATATCCTGCTTCAAACTATGATATCCCTGTTACGGGCTATTGGTTTGAAGATGAAAAAAAGATGATTAGAAACTATCTTAAAATGTATTTAAAAGAAAACAAATATGATTTTATTATATCCCATTTGCCAGAGGAAATCAATGATTTTATAAATGATATTGTAAAAATTGATATTTCTACATGTATAAAGCATCCTACATCAAATGAATCAACTGATAAGCTGAAAAATGTGTTAATAAAAGAAACAAAGAAATTTGAAAAATTAAAAAAAAGTGAGAGATTAAAAGAAGATGTTGAAGCATTTTTGAGTTATCAATTTGGAAAAAAAATCGCAAAAAAATTAATTTATAACACATCAATAAAAGGTAGATATCCCTATCTAAAAATTATGAAAGAAAATGTTCAACTCGGAATGCTTGTTAAAGAAAAAGGATTAGTATCATTAACTCTTGAGGGAGCTAAAATATTATTTGAAGAAAAAAAGAATCTTGTTAAGATATATGATGATTTTGAACTTAAAGGTTCAATTTTTGCACCGGGTATAAAAAATGCAGATATAAATATAAGAATTGGTGATGAAGTAGCTGTAATTAGGGCTAATCAACTTGTTGGTATTGGTTCTGCTCTAATGAGTGGATCACAAATGAAAGAGTTAACATACGGTGAAGCTATTAAAATGAGGCACCTAAAAAAAGATTAAAATTTTTTAAGAGGCTTTTTTACACCACAGAAAGGACAGCTATAAACATTTATATCATCGTAAAAATCCTTTCCTTCTGCCCAAACAGTTATACCTTCCCCACAGTGTCTACATCTAAAATTCTTCTTAATTGATTTTTTCTCGGGTATCTCTTCTTCAACACATGCAGGATTTTCTGGGATGATTCCTATTGCACCACAATCAGGACAGTTCATTTTCACTACCTTCTTGTTGTTTGCTCGTGATTTTTTTATAGCGAAAATACCTCCACAAACCTGACATTTAAAATGAAAAAGCCCGCCTTTCAAAGTTTTTTCAAATTCGTCTACGGTTGGTATAGGTCTTCTTTTCTCTTTATAAAAAAAGAAAAAAGTAATAATTAACAAAAAAAACAATATGATATAGGATGCTGTCAAATAAATTACCCAGTTTTTACCAAAAATTATGTCATATATTGTAAAAACAAATATCCAGAAAGCAAGTATTGCTATTAAAATAAACGAAGAATTTTTTTTAAACCATTCAACATTCATTTATAGACCCTCCTTTTTGCATAAATAGATAAAAATATTATTACCAAAAAAACTATTATTGAAGAGATTAGGTACCATATATTTTCTCTAATATTGGATGCCATGTTTTGTATTAAAATATTTTCTCTAGGGTTAGTATTCATTTTATATTCCTCAAGATTTGTATATCCATCATCATCAAAATCAACATCAGCATCGGATGCATTGAAACTATCTAGGTTATATTTATTTTCCCAAGAATTAGGTATGCCATCGCCATCGTAATCATTTAAATCGTCCGTAATCCAAAAATATTTTTTAGCGCTTATCTTGATATTACCTGAAATATCTGTAGCGATTACAAAAAAACTGTATTTACCTGCTTTTGTGTATATATCTTTATATATATAATTCTCCTCTTTTAGATCCATATCTTCAGTATAGGAAAAACCTTCAGGAGAAACTATTCTAGCTTCTACATCTGAAATACCTACATTATCAGAAACAATACAAGATAATGTGATATAAGATCCTACTAGTTGAACAATTGGATCTGCTCCAACATAATTAATCATAGGATCTACATTATCTTTTCCAACATTAAATTCACCACTATATGTTTCATAACTATTTTTTAGAGTGTTATCAATAGCAGTAATTACAAAATCATATTCGCCGATTTCATCTGTCTTGCTAAACGAGTATTTAAAACTATTTTCATCTCTTTTAATCATTGCAGATACATATGTATCATCTAAAGGATTAGTTATATTAATATCAACCTTCTTAAGACCTGAAGTATCATAAACCTCTGCTGTTATGACAACAATATCTTTTTGAACAATACCAGATGGAGAAACTTTAACATTTTTAATTATTGGTTTATCTGATTCTATTGGGTCTACATGTAAAAATTCAGTAGAAGAAAGCATATTATTTGACTGCACTAAATCATATTTTGACTCATTCCAAAATATCTTAACTCCAACGGTCCAATCCCCTGGTTCTGCTGATTCCCAGAATAAATCTTTTTTAATTGTAGAATTTTTTGATACACTGATAATGGTATTATAAACCATATCTAAATAGCTCATACTAGGATCATTTCCAATTTTTTCCTCTATGAAAAGGCCAATTTTGTAATTACCTGAGTACCATTGACCCCTATTTTTTATCTTAGCAGTTATCTTTACCCTATCAAACTCGATTACATCTTTTTTTGGAAGAATGATATCTTCAACTACAAGATCCGGCCATTCGTAAACAGTTACCTCCATTTCCATTTTATTATTTGTTTCATCCCTCTCTGAGATACTATTATCTGAATCAACATTTACAACAAAAGTGAAATCCTCGGAAACATTTGCTTTCCAAGAAAACACCAACTCTGTTTTTTTGTCTTTTGTAAAAACAGATACAATACTACTTTTAACAACAACGATATTGTCCTTTGAATCAAAAATAGTAAGAGATACTTTCACATTTTTTACAGATGCGAATAGGGTTTCTACATGTGCAGTTATATTTAAGGTATCATTCTTATGAAAATTTTTATAGGATACATTATCAGATATACTAATATCAACATCAACTAGCTTAAGATCAGTTTGGCCAACATAAAAAACACTTGAAAAATTGTAATAATAATTAGCGTTATCAAAGCATGTAACATCAATAGTCCAGTTTCCTTCATAACTTAGATTTAATTTATTATTGTACCAATCTGTTTTATTTACTTTATCAACAAAGAAAAGAGGAAAATTAATGGTATTATCTTCATTGTAAAAAACCATTGCTGAGACATTTATTATCTTGGCCTTTGTTATAACACTCACATTTATCCCATCGCCAGTGAGAATATTATCCTCTTTTTTTGGATATTGTAATTCTGCCCACCATCCCTCATAACGTTCATTTGAATATAATTCCACATTTTCAGAGATCTCTCCTATAATACCCTCATCTGATAAATCCCTAATACCAATGTTTGCTTCAACATCAAAATATACAGCATAATATTTGACATCTAATCCAGATGACACCTGCCATTTTAAAGTTCCAGTTGCATTCTTTGATTTATCAAAACCATCTGACTCTATAAAGGTATAGTTGGCAACTTCATCAATTACTTCTCCATTTGATGAATATTTAATAATTTTTATTGTATCCTTTTCAAAAATTTTTGAAGAAACATTTAAAATTTCAAGGATTTCAGTGAAATTTACATTATGAGAATAGTTACCTTCACCTTTTAAAGACATTAAGTATCTATAATGCCAGTTTTCGTTCCACCATTCATAATTGGCAACGGATACATTGACATCTTCTTCTTTAATATCTTGTTTTTCATCATCAAGAAAAATAGAAAGAACCAATTTTTGTATACCAACTTCAGATGGTGTCCAGTTAAATTTAAAATTATGAGTTTCATCTCTATCTAAGCCTTTTTTTTCTAAAATCTCAATTTCACCGCTGACACTAGAGTTAAGTCTTGCCTTAATTGTTTTATCTGTTGAAGCGCCATTATTTAACACAGTTGTATTTATTAAAACAGTTTCATTGACATAGACTGTTTGAGGTATTTCCATTTTTTTAATTTCTAGAACTGTATCTTTTTCTTCTATTGTAGACCAAATATCTTTTATATTGTTGAAATCGTCGTTAAGGACAAATCTTAACAGGTGTAAATCATTATCCCCAAATGTAGGAGTCCAGCTTATTTTCAAATAATACAATTCACCAGCATTCAAATCATCAGAAGTTGAATTTGAGACAAAAAACTGGTTATCTACATACAAAGAAATCTTGATTTCATTGGTAAAATTTTTAGAGGCATCGTTAAATATTTCTATTTTAAATACTGTTTTTTCTTCTTCCTTTATAATACCATCCCAAGCTACAGAAGTAATCTTTAGATTATTGTCGTCTGCTTTTGCTATTATAGAAAAATTAAGTATACTTACTAATAGAGTTGAGATTACTATTAAAGCTAACATTTTACAATTATTATTTTTATGTATTTTTAACATGTTTCGACCTCTCAACAAATCCCCCAATCTGTAAGATTTGTAAATTATATTATTAAGGTTGTATTTCTATCTTTCTATTTTTTATTAAAATATTAAAAGTAGAATTAATATAATAGAAAACATAAATTATAAAACAAAAAAATAGTTACGGAGAAAAGGTTAAAAATATGGAACCAGAAATCGATGAATCAAGTTTTATTGCTAAAACAGCAGTGATAATAGGCAATGTTAAAATTGGAAAAAATTGCGGAGTTTACCCAAATGCCGTTATACGTGGAGATCAAAATTTAATAAGTATAGGAGATGGTTCTAATGTCCAAGATTGCGCAGTTATACATGTAAATTCAGAACATAAAGCAACTATTGAAAAAAATGTTTCAATTGGTCACAGCTCGGTAGTACATGGAGCACATATAGATGACAATGTTATAGTCGGTATGAATGCAACACTAATGAACGGATGTAAAATTGGTAAAGGATCAATAATCGGAGCTAATGCACTTGTCACAGAAAATAAAGAAATACCACCAAATAGTCTTGTTGTAGGAGTACCGGGTAAAATTGTAAAACAAGATGAAAAATTTGAAAAAATGTGTATAAAAAATGCAGATACATACAAAAAACTAACTATACAACATAAAAATAAGAAACATGTTTTTTATAAACAAAAATAAATCAGAAAGATCACTGTTCATTTTCTTTTAGTTTATTTCTCGTATAATTGAGCAGACCACCTGCTTCTCTGATTTCAAGAATTTTTTTAGGAAGTTTAGGAAATAAAAAAATATTATCTCCAATTTTTAATTCACCTTTCTCAAGATTAATTTCTACTTTATCACCTTCTTTATAAGAACTTAAAGCATCAGGACATTCAATAAGAATCAAACCTTGATTTATTGCTGCTCTATAGAAAATACGGGCATAACTTTTTGCAACCACTGCTTTTATACCAACATATCTAAGACCAACAACTGGCTGCTCTCGGCTACTACCACAGCCAAAATTTTTACCTGCAAAAATAACATCTCCCTTCTCAACATTTTCTGAAAAATTTGGGTCTAAATCTTCTAAAAGATGCGGTTTAATCTCCTCTGGCGTACTACATGAATAAGTGTATTTTCCAGGAAATAACATATCTGTATTTATATTATCTTGATCATATTTCCATACTTTCATAATCAAAGCACCTCTCTAGGATCACTTATCTTTCCATTAATTGCTGAAATAGCAACTGTTTCAGGACTAGCTAGGTATATCTCTGCAGATTTACAACCCATACGACCTTTAAAGTTTCTATTTGCAGTACTTAAACATCTTTCATTAGGTGCAAGACAACCTTGATGCGCACCAAGACAAGGACCACATCCAGTGGGAAGAATTATTGCACCGGATTTAGTTAAAGTATTGATTATACCTTCACTTAATGCCTTTTCAAAAATAGTTTTTGATGCGGGTAGAACAAGTAATCGAACATTTTTATGAACTTTTTTATTTTTAAGAATCTCTGCAGCAATTTTTAAATCCGAAAACCTACCATTAGTACATGTTCCAATAAGGCATTGTTGAATATCTATGTCTTTTAATTCATCAACAGGCTTTACATTATCAACAGAATGCGGACATGCAACCACTGGAACAATATCTGATAAATCATATTCATATTTTTTATTAAAATTCGCATCCTCATCTGAATAAACAGAGTTGTAGAAGTCTTTTTTTACACCAATAGATGCTAAATATTTTTTTGTTACATCATCTACAAAAAATACAGAATTTTTTGCACCCATTTCAACACCCATATTTGAAATCGTGAAACGATCATCTATTGAAAACTGACTTAGATTCCCATAATACTCAGTGGAACAATAATTTGCCCCAGATGCAGAAATATCACCTATAATATGTAAAACAACGTCTTTTGCAGATACTCCTTTTCTTAGTTTATTTGAAAGTATCATTTTAATTGTTTTTGGTACCTTTAACCAGGTTTCACCTGTAAGCATGATAGATGCGGCCTCTGTTCTATCTATACCTGTAGAAAAGGCACCTACTGCTCCATAAGAACAAGTATGAGAATCTGAGCCTAATATTATTTTACCCGGTTTAGCATGGCCTTTTTCAACAACGATTTGATGACATATTCCATATCCTACGTCGTAAAAATTTTTTATATCATGTTTTTTAACAAAATTTCTAATTTTTTGGTGGTTTGTAGCAGTTTTTTCTGATGCGGCTGGAACTACATGATCAAGAACTATTACAGATAAGTTTTTGTCAACTATGCCATATTTTTTAAGTTCTGTTTCAATTTTTTGAATAATTGCTGCAGTATTATCATGAGTAAGTAAATGATCAGGTCTTACAGTTACAATTTCACCTGGCTCAACTTCTTTTCTTTTGCCATATTTTTTAAGGATTTTTTCCGCAAATGTATACCCCATATAAAATGCTCCCTTTTTTGTTATACACCATCTCAGTAAGAGATATAATCAAACAATACTTATTTAATGGTTTTTTAACGATATGGTAAAAATATCGGAAAAATATAAGTTATAGAAAATACATATATAATTATTGAGGGTGATGAAGGGAGTGAAAAAGATATTAATCAAAAATAAATCTGCACTTGCAGGAGTTATTGAAGCGCTTTTACTAGTTGGACTTGTAGCAATTATTCTTTCTACTATACAACTTGTTTATATACCTGAAATAATGAAACAAAAAGAGTCAAGTCATTTAGATGAAGTGGAAAACCAGTTTGCTAATATTAAATCTGTAATTGACACACAATCTATGATGGGAGTAATGCAATCAGATGAAGCAATAGCTTATTCACCTATGTTCTCACCAGTGAAACTTGGGGTGAAAGAACTACCTTATTTTGTTACAAGCAATGTTTACGGTAGAATTCAGATTACAGATATCGATGATAGTAACAATTTAATAGATATTAAACCTTCAATTTCTGATGATAAATATATAAATGGGGTTCCTCTAACCTCTATTGAATATATCTTAAGTAGTATGTATCATGATGATATTAGAGAGTTTAAATATATATATGAAGGAGGAGGAGTTATCCGAAATCAGACTGGTAGTCCTAATTCTACTGGTGAAGCAATGAAAGTAAATCCTCCGATTACAGTAGAGAACAACTCTGGAAGTATTAAAATATATTATTACATTCCTGTTTTCAGGTGCCCTCCTGGAAAAAATAATGTTGGAAATTCAATACTAACTAAATATATAAGAACAAACTATTCAAATCACTTGAAACATACTACACCACCTGGTACTCTTACAGACCCTGCCGCTCATTATATAAAAATATATTCAGATCACTTAGATGCATGGTACAGCTGCTTTATGGATAATAGACTCGGGTTACTTTGGGAGTATGAAAAAAATAACTACATCGATGTTGTGTATCACAGCCAAGAAACTAATCCATATATCGAGATAAATCCAGATGATTGGGATATTGAAGTCGATTTTACAATAGTTGAAATTGGAATCCAAACTGGTTATGGAACGGTGATAACCTAAAAGAAAAATAACAAAACTTTTTATCTTTAATATGATATAGTTATGAAGATATAATGATATAAAAAAATAGATATTGTTTTTAATATTGATAAATTAATAAACGTGAGAAAAAAGAAAATGGAAGATCCAAAAAATAATGATGGGCAAGATATACTTAAAACAAGTATTAATGGATTTGATAAACTATTTTCAGATGAAGGTATACCAAAAGGAAACTCGGTTTTAATTGCTGGTGGTCCTGGGACAGGAAAAAGTACTTTCTGTAGAGAAATATGTTATAATCTTGTTTCAAAAGGTAAACATTGTATGTATGTTAGTTTTGAGGAAAGTAAGCAGAGAATAATAAAAAGTATGAATAAATTTGGGTGGGATATTGAAAAATATATAGAAAACGAGAATCTATTGATACAAAAAATCAACCCTTTAGATATTCTAAGAATGAAGTTCGGATCAATTGGTGGATCAGGTTCTGCGACTGAGCTGTCATATAAAATAAAACCGCTTGTAATTCCTAAGGATTTTCATCCTGAAGCGATATTTGTTGATTCATTAACAGCTATTATAGCTGCTTCTGTTACAAAAGATAAAAACTATAGAGTATATCTACAACAACTTTTCAGTTTTTTTGAAGATACAGGTGCAACTAGTTTTCTTATAACTGAGACCGATCCAGTTCCAATGAGATACAGTAAATCAGGTATTGAGGAATTTCTTGCTGATGGTATAATTGTACTTTACAATATCCAAGAAAAAGATACTAGAAGAAACGCTATTGAAATAATAAAAATGAGGTATGCTAGACATAAAAAAAAGGTTTATCTGATGGATATAACTGAGGAGGGAATAAAAGTATATCCAGATAAAAATGTTGCAATAAGTTGATAAATAAGAAAAAATATTGTGGTATAACTTATGAAAAACAGTGAAACAAAGACAAAAAAATTATATGAAGAAATATGGTCAGATCCACAGCAAATACATAGAGAAAAAAACCCTATGTTAGGATGGCACTTAGGATACTATGAAAAAGGTGTAAATTCCTACAAAGAAGCACTTATAAACATGAATAAATATGTTGGCAAACTTTTAGATATTAAAAATAAAAATCTAATGATACTCGATGCAGGATGTGGAATCGGAGTCACTGTTATATATCTTGCAAATAAATATCCAAACTCAACATTTTATGGGATTACCCTAGCTTCTAATGAGGTTAAAATAGGGGAGAAATTAAAAAAAGAAAAAAATTTAAAAAATTTGAGTTTTGTCCAAAAATCATATACAAACACAGAATTTCCATCTGAATATTTTGATTGTGTTTATTCTCTTGAATCCTTGTCTTATCAAAAAAATAAAAGAGTTTATTTAGAGGAGATGAACAGAATTATAAAAAATAAAGGTAAATTAGTTGTCATTGATTTTTTTAGACAGCAGGATCCTAAAAAACCTTTTATAAAAAATATTAGAAAAAAGATTTTAAAACATAAAAATTTAGATAAACCAAAAGATACAATTAATACTTTCAGAGAACAGTTACATGAGGAGGGGTTTACAGATATTAAAATCGAAAATCTTTTAAAAAAGGGTAATGTAAAAAATCTTTATTTTTATGGTCATATTTTTCAAGTAATGTTTTTTAATCTATTTAGGAAATTAGAGAAGGAGGAATATAAATTTAAAAAATATAACCCATTTTATCTTATATGGAGATTTTTTAAACATTTTACATTCAAAATATTAATATTAATTCATAGAAAACCAGGTTATTTTTCAATAACAGCATTAAAAAAATAGCTTGATTATAGGAATCTAAATGATTGAGTCTGGCCGTCTAACCTCTTTGCACCGTATCTAACGATACAGTTTTCTACCTCTCTTATCTCTCTTTTACTAAGACCAGTTCTCTTAAGGATTAGTTCGTCATCTTCATCGTAAATTTTGAGAATTCCTGTATCACTATCAAGAACAGCCTTTATTAGGCGATTATTTTGAAGCCATATCCAGATATGTACGTTTTTTGACATGTAAACACCTTAACTATAAGTTATTCCCAATATTATTTTTATCTTGCTAAGTATATAAATATTTCTATACAAATATGACCTATTTTAATATTTTAGGATATAAGAGGTGGAAAAAATTCTAAAAACCCATACTGATGGATAAAATAATATACATCGATTTATATATCAAATTACAGTATGCAAGATTTTGAAAATTTAAAAAAAACGGGATGGAACTTAGAACGAGTAAAAACCGGTGTTTATGGACTAGATAATTTAATTCAAGGTGGTTTTCCTAAAGGATCCATAACCCTTGTATCTGGCCCCCCTGGTGGAGGGAAAAGCATTTTTTGCTTCCAATTTATATACGAAGGAATAATAAACAATGAAAAATGCTTATTTTTAAGCCTTGATAAAAAATCAGAAGGACTAATTATACAAGCTAAAGGTTTAGGATTTGATTTTAAGGAAGCAATTCAACAAAAAAAAGCAAATTTTCTATATCTAAATATAAACAAGAAATTTGTATATGAAAAAATGACTGATGAAATAATGAAAGGTAACTATGATAGAATAGTTCTTGATTCTATAACACCCTTATCAGAGATGCCCATGATCATAAGAGATAGAGAAGAAACATCGATTGATACAAGTCTTATAAATCCTGATGAAATACCAAAAGGAATTGATATTCCAACGAGAAGATTACATCTTAGATACATAATAAACATCCTTGAATCCTCTGAATCAACATCAGTAGTAACCTCAGAGCTACCAGTCGGATCAAATATGCTATCTAGAGATGGGATATCAGAATTTTTAGCTGATGGAGTAATAAAACTAAGTTTTGATACTACTATGGATAGAAGAAAACTATCTATTATGAAAATGAGAAACACAAAACATTCCTTAAAATCACGAAATATGATTATAGACTCTGGCGGAATCAGATTAGAATAACTATGTCCAAAAAAAACATTTTAAATTTATTTCTAGAGTATAAACCTCCTAAAAAAATAAGAGCGCTTTTTATTGTTCATTATGCACCATTACTGTTGATAATTTTAATAGGACCAATAACACCGATTTATGATGCATACAAAATACCAATAAATATAATTTTCAGTATTGTTTTAGGCATAGTAATATTTCTAATAGGATCATATGTCTATTTTAAATGGGAAATATTTTGGCAAAAAACTTATCATGGACAATTAGTAACAAAAGGGATATTCAAAAAAATAAGACATCCACATTATACTTCACTTTTAATAATTGGATTTGGCCTTAGTTTTTTTTTCAATTCAATTTTATCTCTCTTAGTAGCGATGATTGCCATTCCTATTATGATGATAAGCATAATAGATGAAGAAAAAAAACTAATAGATCAATATGGAAATCAATATAAAGAATTCATGGAAAAAACTCCTTGGCGTATAATACCCTGGATTTTTTAAGCTATTATATTAGATTAATTTAAAGTACCTCCGAATGTAAAAAAATGCCAAAGAATCATCACCAGATTTATCCTTCTGAAATAACTTTTTAGAACGATTATCCTGCACAATTTGTCTTTTCTCCCTGACATCCAATTCTGTATCAAACACTTTCGTAACCTGTTTTAACTCCTGATAACTAATAATTTTACGTTTTGAATTATCAAGAAAAGCACGTGTTGCAATATCCTTTTTATCCTCAAGATAAAAGATTACACGATCATACATCTTTATCTTACAAATGCTTGGAAAATGTATCTTTAATTCATTATATTCAGGCGTATGATATTTCTTAGAAGGTAATGCATAGCCATCCCTTAATAGAT
>Ga0272442_10000826_pt1 | contig 48432 bp, 51 predicted proteins | sample SSMForm2O_FD_200262 | JGI IMG/M metagenome (GOLD analysis project Ga0272442, IMG submission 200262) | Marine sediment archaeal communities from Little Sippewissett salt marsh, Falmouth, MA, United States - SSM-Form-2O | ecosystem: Environmental > Aquatic > Marine > Wetlands > Sediment ... | reverse complement strand
GCAATTTCTTTTCCAAAAACAAAGTTTCTCATTGTCCCAGAAATATCTTCTGAAAAGCATCTAATCTCAAGGTTGTTTCCATATGTTTCTTTTAATTTATTTATTTCAGCAAGATTAGAAGGGTTATCAATTATTATCTGAATCTTTGTATCAAGGTCTAAAAACTTCCTAAAATATTTTACAAATGGCTCATCAAAGAATCTTTGACCTCCAACTTGGATTTTTAATCCATCCTTGCTTTCAAGACAATTACTGAGAAGATTATATAGAATCCATCTACCACTATACTGTAGAGTTACATTACCGTTCCTCTTTAATTTAATACCATATTTTTCAAAATTTGTTTTGTAATATTTAGTATATTCATTTATTCTATTTTCAATAACTCTATATGTATCTTCAGCAACTACTTGTTTTAAATCTGATTTAATATCCTCCCATACTGATTTTGGATGAGCAGGAAGATAACTTTCTCTTCCAAAGTCCTCTTTTGCTTCATTTGAAAATAAAACCTTTGCAATAAGACCATTTTTTAAAAGAGAATTCCTACCTGTTTCAAGGGGTCTTCTAGTAATATTTGCAAATTCTTCAGCAATTTTTAAAAACTCTGAAAATTCTTTTGGGCAATCAATAATTAATGTAACATAATAAACAGCAGCTTCCCTAGGACGATCGATCTTCATCCTTTCAAACATCATCTCAAAATCTTGAATATAATCTAGCTTAACATTTGTTTTAATCTCACATCCCATCATATCCATCAATTCCTATCTATATTTAGATAATTATTAAATCCTGCTTTCACATTAAAAATGTAAAAAACTTTTATAAAAGTTGTGGATGCATATTCATCTGCATATTATTTTGTTGATTTCTATCTAATAAATTACTTTTTAATGGTTTCATTCTTATTTACTTCAATTTCTTTGAAATACTTTCTACAATCCCTTTTAATTAAGGCAATTTGTTGATTAGGGATCTTGTAAGAATGTTGTGCATATTCAAGTGCAAAAACCAAACCATGAATAAAAGCTCCTAAATTATATTCTTTTTCTTTACTGAATTTAAAGATTTCATCTGCAATTTTTATTGCATCGCCAACAGTATATGAATTATCAGGTTTTTTATTGTCTTTCTCTTGGACCATATCGACCCGTATAAAATGGAACTATTTATTATTTGTTGAAAAGCTTTAAGAAAAAAGAAGGGTGGCTGGCCTCAATAGGAGGGGATGGGATGCACTCTAACAAAACTACCAGCCATATTCCTTCCATCCCCTAGAATATTGTACTATTTTAAGTACCTTTTTCGCAGATAGATATGTATGAACATATGTAGTTAATTATTAATCTTAATTTTTAACTTAGATTTAAGTTAATTTGTGAAAATATTTATATACTATTATCGACAAAATAGTAAATGTAAAAATAAATCTAGGGAGAGGTGACTTATATTAAAAATAAGATTGTTATTGGCAACATATTAGCAGGATTTTTTTTGATGTTTATACTAATAACAGAAGGGGTTTTTTTACATAGGGCAATTGGCCCAGGCGCATTATTTATTGGTAATTTAACAATTTTTATGTTTATATTATGTAGTATTGTACTTTTTATGATAATTGCAATTAAGATAAAAGAAATTATCTAGAAATAATATTAATCCATATAACCCAGTGCTTTTAATCGTTTAGTAATTCTCTTTTGGTCTTCTTCTGATAATTTTTCACCTGTTAATTTTTCTGTTTTCATGCCCTTTATTTTTTTTCTGAATTTTTTTATCAATTCTTTATTTTGATTTGCAATATTATTATTTTCTTGAGGATCATTTTCTAAATCATATAACTCTTCAAGATTATCTTTTCTAAAAGGATAATAGATATATTTGTATTTATTATCAATTCTTAATCCTGCAAGCCATTCGTCTTTGTTTGGAATTACAATTCCAACTGCTTCAACATAGGCATCTTTTGTTTTAATATCTTTACCATAAATTAATGGAAATAGGCTTATTCCTTCGATTTCATTTTTAAACTCAATTTTAAGAATATCAAAGATTGTTGGGAATATATCAATCTGTCTTACTTGTTTTTCTGTATTTCCAGGTTTAACAAGCTTTTTATTATAAAAAATTAAAGGAATTCTTAATAATTTATCATAAACACTATAGCCATGACTAATATGGAAATTTTTAACACCAAGGGCAAATGGCTTTTTTATTAAACCTATCTTTTTCATAATCCTAAAACTTCTAAATCTTAAGGTTTTCCAAAATTTATCAATTTTTGAGTTTGCAATATATTCTCCATGATCGCCAATTATTATTACTAAAGTATCATCATCAATTTCTTTTAAAAGTCTACTAAGATAAACATCTATACTTGCAAGGGCACGTCCGTATTTTGTATTACCATATTTCTTTGACCTGCATTGATCAATTACAATTCTTGGTTCATGAAGCGACCAGATATGAAGCATTAAAAACCATGGACTTTTGTATTCATTTTTTAATTTTTCAATTAATTTATTTCCAAATTCTGAATGAATTATCTCTTTTTTTAATCTGTAATTGTATTTGTCAAAACCTTTTGACAAAGCAATTTCTTTTCCAAGGGGCCCTGTAACTTCTGCATAAGTATTATAACCATTTTCTTTTAAAATCTCAGGGAAAGTTTTAATATCCTTTTTTAAACTATATCCAGAATGACTTCTAACTCCATTCTGAAAAGGATATAAACCTGTGAGAAAACTTGCAAATGAAGGTGTTGTTGTAGTTGTTGTTGCTATTGTATTAGTAAAAAAGAAACCTTCTTTTTTTATTTTGTCTATTGTTGGAATGTATGAATTTCCTTTTTTATATACGAAATCAGCACCAAGACAGTCTATGATTATAAGCAGGATATTTTGTTTTTTTGCCATATTTTCACACCTTAGCGAGAAATAGCAAAAGAACTGATTTATTTAAAATTATTGTTTATAAAAATAAAAAAACGCCGCCTACCGGACTCGAACCGGTGACCGCTCGGTTAACAGCCGAGTGCTCCACCAACTGAGCTAAGGCGGCATTAAATATCTTTAGCAGAGGAGAATACAAAGCTATATTAAAAAATTATGCTAATAAAAACCCAATCTTTCAGCTCTTTTTAATTCCTTCATCTGATTTTCAACAAATCTATAGACCGTTGCATGTTTACTACCTGTTAGAAGCATATCAATTGATTTTTTTAATATATTCATCTTTGTTGTATCTGTAATAATTGAAATTGTATGTCCATATATTGAAATTTTAGAGTCAGTAAGCTCTTCTAAAACCTTCTTTGTTTTACCTTCCTTACCTATAACTCTACTCTTAATTCTCCTTAAGTGAGATTCTTTTTTTCCAACATAATCATGTAAATCAAATACAAAAAAATCAAAATCGTCATTTAACAATATATTTGCATTTTTTGGAGAAAAGCCTCTACCAATTGCCTTTATTATATTTTCAATTTTCATAACAACAAGCGGGTCTTTTACTTCATGATCATCTATACTTACTTCTCCTAATTTTGAATCAATATTTATCTTTGTATTTGATTTATCTTCTAGGTCTTTTTTTATTTCTCCTTTTTTTCCAATTAGAACTCCTACCCTGTCAAGTGGAACTTTTAGATATTTCATTTTATCACTTTTTGTTGTTTATTATTTCATTATATATTTTGTTTTCATCAACTTTGATTTTGTATTTTTTAAATGAGTCTATTAGGTTATGTATATCTCTTTTTAATAGTTCTTGAGAATTAGGATGTTCAAGCAATACTGCTTGTCCTAAATCAATTAAATATGGTTCATCCTTGTATATTAAAACATTATATGAACTTATATCCCCATGAACTAAATTTGCTTCATTATACATCTTTGAAATATAGTCCAACAAAATATTAAAAGTTTTCTCAGGATTTTTTAAGTTTACGTCCTTCATCAAAGGTGCTGCCTTTTCATAGTCACCAATATACTCCATTACCAAAACATTTTTAATCATCTTTATAGGTTTTGGAGACTTTATTCCAATATTGTTTAATCTTTCCAAGTTTACAAATTCTTTTTTAGTCCATGCAAATACAATATCTCTTTTACTATGATGTATAGATTGGAAACGTGGATCACCAATAATATATTTTAAAATATGTTTAAAAGTGGCAGTTGAAATCCTATATATCTTTACTGCAACAAGTTTATTTTCAGGTGTTACCCCTCTAAATACATTTCCTTCTTTACCAGTTGATATAGGAAAATCAAGTATGTCAAGAACCTTATTTGAAATCAACCTCTCAAGAACATGTAAAGTTGATTTATCAAAAACTTCATCCTGGGTTTTTCTATCTAAACCAATTCTATCTAGTAAAACTTGCATTTTTTGGTCTAATTTTTTAAGTTTTTTTTTATCTAAAAAATCTTCAGAAGACATCAATTTCCTCAGGTAATAAGTTTCTTCGACTAAGCACAATTGCTTGAGTTCTTCTATATCTATAAATTATATCTGCTTTTTCGTTTTGAATATCCCAAGGTTTTATTATGACAAGGTCTCCTGCTCTTACTCTTTGCCTTCTTTTCATTCGTCCGGGAATTCTTGCTAGTCTTGATTTACCATCCTCACAAATAATATTTATTCTTGAACCGCCCATTAATCTCTCAGCTATTGCAAACATTTCATTTTTCTTTCTATTAGGTAATCTCAATCTGATATATTCTTCTTGTCCTTCGTTATTTTTTTGATTCACAAAATCACTTTCTTTTAATATAATAAGATGTATAGTATTATTAAACTTTTACCAAAAAATAAATTATATCACCATATCCTCTTTTAGGATTTTGATTGTATTTAAACATATTTTAAAAAAAGTTGTAATATCTATACCTATATCAACACAAAGTTTTATTCTACTTCTATTAAATCTTTTCCCAAAAGAAGAATCATAGAACTTATCAATAATATCTTCCAAGTCTAAATCAGAAATATTTTTAGATGAATCTGCTCTTGCAATTGCAAATATTAGACCAACCATTGAATCAACTGCAATCAAGCTTTTATCAAGGGAGGAAGTTGGAATATAATCTGTGTGCATGTAATTATTTGCCTTTATTGCATTAACACCTCTCTCAGGCAAAAGGTTCTCAAGTAACTGAGACGAAAATGTTCCTCTTTTTTCAGGATCATTTAGAGTATATTCATAATCAAGATTGTATAAAAGCCCCGTAAGCCCCCACAATTCTTCATCTCTATCTAGTCTTCTTGCAATATCTCTTAATATTGCCTCAATAACAAGAGAGTTTTTAATATTGTCTTCGTCTTTTAGATATTTTTTTAGTAAACTCATTGCTTGCTCTTTTGTAATCATTGTAACGAAGTGTAAATAAAAAGAAATAATTTAAAACTTTTTGAATTTATGAGTTTTAATTATTTCTTAATCTTTAAGTAATTTTTTTGTTTACCTTTCTCTTTGGAATAAGGTTAAGTCGATTGTCTGCCAATCGTCAAAATCGTTTTTTCCTCTTGATCCATCTGAATAATCAACAATTGAATAAACGTAATTATAGTTCATACAACTCTTGTAATTTCTGTATTTTAACCATTCAATTCCAGGAAAAGGAGATTGCCTGTCATCACAGCCAGGAGTATTTCCATTATAAATACCTAAAGTGTGACCTAGTTCATGCATATTAATTCCTGCATATGCAACACTTCTATGATATTCTTTATCTATACTATGACGTCTTAAAGTCCAGTACCAAAAAGGTGTAAATGGATTTACCTCATGAGAAATTGTATGAAGCATATAACTATCAAACCTTGTTTCGTTATTGAATCTAGTATCAAAAGCAAACGCACTCCAATGTTCACATTTATATATTACTAAACCATAGTGAAATGTCCCCCGTCTCCAATTATCCGTGTCATTATGTAAAAAGTATCTAAAATAAATATCTTGAAGTTCTTCTCTTGTTACTTCCTCTTTGAAAGGAATTAATTCTCCTCCACCCATACAACCATCATCTATATGATAAACAATGTTATGTCTACTAAAAGCATCCTGAAGTAGCTCTTTTGATAAATCAGGGACATATGCTCCTCTTCCTTCACTTATTTCCATTTGATCTAATTCAACAAATAAATCTTTTCTGAAAGGATCTGAAAACCATTCTGATGTATAATATTCTTCAATATTTTGAAGTCCATCTTTATCAGGGTCTAAAACATAATGATCTTCCCACTTTAAAGGTGAATATATCCAATTATTTGTATATTCTTGAGTATTCCAGTTATATCCAAAATAATGTCCCCATTTATGTTCCCATTCAATTGGCACTCCATCACTGTCATTATCCCAACCAGTATTATCAATAGTCGGGTCGGTTCCATATACATTTTCTTCTACCCATTCAGGGATATTATCTCCATCTATATCGTTTTGAGTTATATCAAACCAAATCTCGCAATCTCTGTCATTTTCATAAATACTATTATCATCACAACCATTTAACCGACCATAACCACTTGGATCAAAAGAAATATTGTAATAAGGTCTTAAAAAATCATCACCTCTCCAATGACCTAATTTTAAATCATATACTAAATCAATGTCATATTGTTCAGAAATTCTAATTGCAGTATTGTCACTTATATCACATAATTTATCCTTGCCAATATTCCAATCCCATAATTGAATTTTTATAGATACATTATCAGAATCATCAGGAACATCAACTTCAATTTCCCATGCATCCTCAATATAATTTTTATTATAAAATACTGGGCTTGTAAATACTTCTCCATTTACAAATAATTTGACATAGAAATCAGGTTCTCCAAATAAATCAATTTTATCTAGACCTCTTATCTCTTTAACTGTGAAAGTTATTTTGTAATCAATTCCATAAGATAATAAAGATGTGTAATTATCTTGCATTATTGTATTTTCTTGTTTATCATCAGCGTTTTTTATGTTTATTGCCATAACATTAGTTGATACTAAAAAAATTCCTACTATTAATATACATAATACTCTTTTTATATTTATTTTCATTTTTTTTCTACCCCCTTAACATTTTCTTGTATTTTTTGTATTTTAAGATACTATAAATATGTTTTGATTTTATATAATATTTATATTATATTTTGGTATTAACGAAATAATTAACAGCCGTTAATAATTGTCATACATAAATAACTTTTTATATTGGCTATAATTTATAAATATCTTAGTTTTTTATTTCAAATTTTTCAGAAAAACTTTATTAATGAAGGAATTGATTTGGTAAAAAATGTTTTAATTCTAAAGAGAAGGATAATCATGCTTGTAGAAGAAGTAATGTCAAGGGATATAATTAGTGTTGATAGTAATAAAACTGTTTTTGAAGCATGCAAGATTTACAAAGAGAAAAAGGTCGGTAGTTTAGTTGTAATGAATAAAAACATTACAGTTGGAATTGTTACAGAAAGAGATACAATTGAAAAACTAATTCTGCTAAAAAAAGATCCAAATAAAACAAAAATAAGAGAAATCATGTCTCCAAATATAATAACGGTCCATGCATTATCTCCTATTGATAAAGCTGCAAAAATAATGAAAGAAAAAAATATAAAAAAATTACCTGTAATATTAAATAACAAAATTGTGGGAATAATTACTGAAACTGATCTCTCACGAACTATCGATATATATTCCCAAGCAGTTGATGAGTTTACTAATTTTTATTATGATAGTAAAGAAACAATTGACAAAATATTAGATGATTGGGGCGATTTAGTAATAAAACTCAAGAGTTATAAAAAATTAAACCAAAAAAATCAAATTGACAAATTAGAAGAAGAAATAAAGCAATAATAAGCGATAGATTTTAATGTAATATTTTATATCACAATTTAAGTTATTATGGTATTAGATGATTTGGGAGATTCCCTAAAAGGGACATTAAAGAAGATTGCAAATGCAGTTCATATTGATTCAAAATTAGTAAAAGAAGTAGTTAGAGATATACAAAGAGCACTTCTACAGGCAGATATCAATGTTAAACTTGTTTTAGAACTTTCAAAAAAGATTGAAAAAAGAGCTCTTGAGGAAAAACCTCCTGCAGGTATGAGTAATAGAGAGCATGTAATTAGAATTGTATATGAAGAATTAGTTGAGATTCTTGGAGATTCTAGAGAGCTAGCAATTAAAAAACAAGTCATTATGATGGTAGGGCTCTATGGACAAGGTAAAACAACAACATGCGGAAAACTTGCAAAATATTTTAAAAAGAAAGGATTAAGACCAGCACTTATTGCAGGTGATGTCCATAGACCAGCAGCCTATGAACAATTAAAACAGATTTCTGAGCAAGTAAAAGTTCCTTTTTATGGAGATAAATCAGAAAAAGATGCAATAAAAGTTGTAAACCAAGGTATTAAGAATTTTAAAAAGACAAGCGATGTAATAATTGTTGATACATCAGGCAGACATAAACTTGAAGATGACCTAATTGATGAAATGAAAGATATATTTAAAGCAACAAAACCTGATGAAAAGCTCCTTGTAATCGATGCAGCCACTGGACAACAAGCAGGCCCACAAGCTAAAGCATTCAATGATGCAGTAGATATTACAGGTATTGTTCTAACAAAACTTGATGGTACTGCAAAAGGAGGTGGCGCGCTAAGTGCAGCTGCAGAAGTTGGTGCACCCATTGTTTTTATTGGAACAGGTGAACATTCCAGTGACTTTGAAAAATTTGAACCAACTGGTTTTATCTCAAGACTTCTTGGGATGGGAGATATAAAAAGTCTTCTTGAAAAAGCTGAAGAAAGTCTAAAAGGTAAAGATGCAGAAAAAACTGCAAGACGAATAATGTCAGGCAAATTTACGCTTCATGATATGTATGACCAAATGGATATGCTATCAGGAATGGGCTCATTAAAAAAAGTTGCTGAAATGCTACCAGGTGGTTTTCCAGGTAAAGGAAAAATAAAAAATGAGGATATGGATGATACTGAAGGTAAATTGAAAAAATTTAGAATAATCATGGATTCAATGACTGAAGAAGAAATGTCTAACCCAACTATTATTCGTGCTTCTAGAATAAAGCGTATAGCCCGTGGAGCTGGTGTTGAAAATAAAAATGTAAAAGAGTTACTAAAATACTATAATATGACAAAGAAGATGATGAAAGGATTTTCTGGAAACCGAAAGATGAGGAAGAATCTGATGAAACAACTTCAGTTTGGAAAATAATAGTTAATATGTTTAAAAACAAAGAGATTTTAATTGATAACGGGAAAGAAGGATATATTAAAAACGTAAGAAAGGACATTCTTGAGATATTAGAATCTTCACTAAATGCAGTAGATCCTTATAACTCTGTAAAAAAATGTTTTGGTAAAAAAAAGTTTAAAATTAACAATAAAGAAATTGATATTGGGGAATATAAGAATATATACCTGGTTGCTTTTGGAAAGGCTAGTATTGGAATGGCCCAAGCAGTATCTGATTCTATTGAAATAAAAAAAGGAGTAGTAATTACAAACGAAAAACAAAGGAAAGTAGAGAGTAGTAATGTTTCTACCTATGTAGGTAGTCATCCAATACCTAACCAAGATAGTATTACTGGGGCAAAAAAGGTTTTAGAGCTTGTGGAAAACTGCGAAGAAGACGACCTTTTATTTGTTTTGATATCTGGTGGAGGCTCAGCTCTTTTATCTTATCCAAAGATAAAGATTAATGATCTACAAAAAACAACGGACCTTTTATTAAAATCAGGGGCAGATATTAAAGAGATAAATACAATTAGAAAACATCTTTCAAATATCAAAGGAGGGCAACTAGTAAAAAAATCCAAATCTAGAGTTGTTTCTTTAATAATTTCAGATATTATCGGAGATCCAATTGATTTTATAGCATCAGGACCTACTTATCCAGATTCAACAACATATCTTGAATCTGAAAAGATATTAAAAAAATATGATATTTGGCAAAAAACACCAAATGAAGTTAGAAATGTAATAACTGATGGGAAAAAAGGTATAATTCCAGAAACTGTAAAACAAAATGATCCTGTTTTTAATAAAGTTACAAATTTTATTGTTGCAAATAACAAATTTGCATGTTATTCAGCAATTAAAAAAGCAGAGCAACTTGGTTATAAAACTATGCTTTTAACAACTTCTCTTGAAGGTGAAGCAAGTTCAGTTGGAAAATATTTATCAGAAAAAGTAATTGATTATAATAATAAACAAAATATTGCATTTATATCTGGTGGGGAGACAACTGTAACAATTAAGGGGGATGGAAAAGGGGGGAGAAATCAAGAGATGGTTCTAGCATGTATTGAAAAAATAATGGGGAAAAAAGTAATTTTTTCTTCATTTGCAACTGATGGAATAGATGGCATGAGTGATGCAGCTGGTGCAATTGCTGATTCTTATACCCTAAAGAGGGCAAAGGAAAAAAATCTTGATTATAAGAAGTTTTTAGATAATAATAATTCAAATGAGTTTTTCAAAATACTTGATGATTTGTTAGTAACTGGACCAACAGGTACCAATGTTATGGACATACAGATAGTTATAAAGATTCTCTAATTATAACATACAATTATATAAACCGTAAACTATATAAATAAATGTTAACAATATATCTTATTAAAATATTAATAATAAATACCTGTTACATTAATTGGAGACAATAACATGAGAAGTAGTTTAAGAAATAAATCAATTGCATTTTTAATTGTTTTTACTTTGTTATTCAGTTTCAATTTAGTTTCTCCTGTTTCAGGAGAATTGATTAAATCAAATGACGACGGAGTAGCTTATGATGATTTTGAAGATGAGCTATCTATAACAAAGACAAATTGTAGTCTTGCACCAGGTAATGAAAGTGTAATTTTAGAATATGGTCCAGTACCATTTATTTATGACCATAAACAAAAACCTGGAAATATCAAGGCTTATTTTGATGATAAGGGATATATTACTCCAGGCGGGGATTTTGCCCAGTTATTATCTTTACTTGTAAATCCAGATATATTACCAAAAGAAGAGTACTCAAATTTAGCTCGAATAAATGAAAATGATGATTCAATATATCTTGAAACTGAATCTGAAGTTAGCCGTGTGCTATCATATACTTATTATCCAATTCATCTTTTTGAGTTTGATATTGAACAAAAATTAAACAGAATTAACAATTTTACTATCGATTGGTATCCAGGACCATATGAAGAAGATGCAAACATCGATGAAGTAAGACTATATATGTGGAGCTATGGAGATATAATTCCTAGATGGAATTATATTGATAAAATGGAATATAATGAGGATAATATCAATAACTATTCGGTATTTTCAAGAGAAAAATCAAGTACATTTATTAGCAATCAAGGAAAAGCCTTTATCTTAGTTGTTGGAATTCCTGATGAAAATACTGGTACTTATCCTGCTATATTATCAACAGATTATATCAAACTAGAGTTATCTGTAAAAGAAGGATATAAACCAAACGGTAATATTATCTCAGATCTAATTACTCCAAGTTCAAGTAAGTTCAATGGTTGGGAAAGTGTAATTTGGGAAAGTTCAAAATATTCAGAAGACTCATATGTTAAGCTTCAAATCCTAGATCAGTCTAATAACGTAATTGAATCTTTGGAGGGTAATAAAGAAGGATTTACTAGCTCACCAATTGATTTATCCTCTTTAGGAACTAGTTACTCAAGTATTAAACTAAAAGCAACTCTTATTTCAAATAACTTTGATGTAACTCCCAGAATTTATAAATGGGTCGTTTTATGGCAAACAACTGATGGTTTTCTTGATAAGTTTAATTATGATTTTAGAATTGGTGAAAACTACGGGGTCGAAATAGAATTAGGAAGTGTTTCAGTTAGTGAATTTTATAGCGAATGGCCAATTTTTGGAAAAGATTCAACAAATAAGAGATCATATATTGGTCGTGAGGTAGACTATAAAGGAAATAAAACTTACTGGAGGACTTTCATTGACGATGATATAGCTGGATGGTTTAAAAGTCCAGTTATGAAAGACGGAATTGTTTATGTTGGTTCAAATGACAAGAAGATTTACGCATTTGAATTAGCCTTAGATTCATCAAATGATGACTCAAAATACCAAGCAATTGATGTAAGTAGTCCAGATTATGAAGTTGAAAGCTCTGTTGCATTAAGTGATAATTACGTTATATTTGGTACAAGTACACAGAATAGTAACGAAAATATGGTCTATGCATTAAATAAATCTGACTTATCTGAAAAAGTTTGGGAATATTCATTAGGCGACACAAATACTCTTTGTTATTCTTCTGCACCAACAATTTCTAATGGAAAAGTTTTTTTAAGCTCTTGGTCAGGCAAATATGGCGATATTCCTCAGATTTCTTATATCTTTGAAAAGATAAATAGGCTAATTGGTTACAAGCTTCTAAATAATAAGTTAATAGTACTTGACGAAACAAATGGTAATGAAATCCTAGAACCAATAGATCTGCCTGCAGCAAGTCTTTCATCACCTGCAGTTGACAATGGAATCATATTCGTAGGTTGTGACAATATTGAAGGAGCAAGTGCTTATGCATTTGATGAACATTCTGGAAGAGAGCTTTGGAATGCAAGTATTGGTGCTGTTGGTAGAGCTGCACCTGTTGTAACAGACGGGGATAATGGGAAAATTGTAATATTTTTAACAAGAGAACAAGATTTATTTTCATATAGAGGCCTTGATAAAGTTGTTGCTTTAAACGCAGAGGATGGAACATTACTTTGGAACTATACAATAGGAAATAACTCAGTGATTTTAAGAAATGGTATACTTAGTTTGTATAATTTCAGCAATATAAAGGCAACTTCACAACCAGCTGCAACACCTGCTGTCTTTGAGGACAGTTTATATGTTTTAGCACCAAATGGAATTCTTTATGCTTTTGATATTGACACTGGTGAGATAATATGGAGCTTTGAAGATGCAATGTCAAACTCATATCATACCGCATCACCAGTTGTTGTTGATGATAGAGTTTATACATTTTCTCAAAATTCACATTTATATACACTTAGTACAAGTAATGGCCAAATTCTCAACGATTATGAAATAACCTATGAGGGTTACTCAGGTTTTCTAGCATATCTATATGCATCACCTATTGTAACAGACGGATTAATTGTCGTAAGCATTCTTGAATGGTTATTAACAGGTGAGTTTTACGGCCATTTAATGTGTTATGGTGAACATAAGAAAAACAATATCGGAAAGATATACTCTATTCCAATCCATGTCCAATCCCATAAATGGTGGAATAAATTCAATGCAGTTTATTCAAATACTACTGAAAATACCATTAGCTTTAGTATAATTGACAGAGAAGGAAATATTTTAAAAAGCGGGTTGAATGGATCAAATAATAAGATAACTGATATTGAAAAAAATGAAATTATTTTATGTGCAGAGTTAAACATTGGTAACTCAAGTCAAGCAGATCCAAGTCTTGATAGTTGGAGTATAACTTGGGCAGATGAAGATGAAGTACCAGTTTTTGATGAGAGTAGTTTTATGGCAGGCGAAGGTCAAGGCGGATGGGTAAATGTAGATATTCCAGAATGCTCAATAAAAGTCACAGACTATGGAACAAATGATATTATATCTGGTATAGATGTTGATTCCGCAAAGTTTGTACTAAATTATATTACAAGCTCAGACAAGACAAAAACAGAAACATTTAACGCAGATTGCATTGGTTCTTCAGGTGATCAAACAGTAAAGATTGTTGCAAATATCTTAGAACTTGACTTAAGTATAAAAGAACTAAAAAATATTACATTCAAAATAAAGGATTTGGCAGGAAACTCAGCTGTTGACTTTAAATCAAGCTTTAAAATGGACTCAGGGAAACCAAGTTCAGAAATAAAAAATCTAGATGATTTCGAAAATACTTATAATTCAGCTGTCACAATAAGTGCTGACGGTGAAGATGGTGAAAGTGGAATTGCAAGCATTTCTCTATACTATAGATTAACTAGTTCAGATGATTGGATTTTATTTTCAAAAACAGAATCCAGTTATGACTGGTTATTTGAAAATGATACATCTGGAAACTACGAATTTACTACTATTGCCCAAGATAATGCAGGAAATAAAGAAAGTCTTGCAGAAAATGGAGAAATCTCTTTTATATTTGATAATAATGATCCATTTGAGCCAGAGCTTAAAGATAAATATTCATTTAACATGCTTGCTGAATTCTCAGATGAAAATAAAATTAGCTTTGAAGATGATTATGAATTAAAAGATGTTGAATATAGATTTAATTTCAACGATTTATCTGATTGGAATAAAATAAACGAAGATAGCATCGAGTCAAAAACTTATACACCAGAGTGGACAATAAATGAAGATGATTGGAGTCAGATGAATGAGGATGAAGAATATTTCATCTATTTCAGAATAACAGATATCTGTGGGAACCAATATATTACTGAGTCTAACAGCAAGGCCTTAAAAATAATAAAAGATATGAGTCCACCTGTAATAGATGTAGATATTAGCACTCCTGGTTTTGAAGATGGAGGTTTTACAGATTCATTTACATTAAAAGCAAGTATCCCTGAAGATATTGATGCAGAATATGTAATTCTTAAATATCAATATTCAGAAAACAATGAAGACTGGACTGCATGGAAACAATATGGACAAAGAATTAATGTAAGCACTGCTGATTCATTTGAATGGTTTATAAAAGCAGACGAAGGAAGCGGATATTACAAATTTAGGACAGTGATATATGACCCCGCTGGAAACTTTGTCGAGTCAAATGATAAAATTGTTAACCTAACTCTATTTCCAACAAGCCTTCTTATAGTCCTAACAATATTGGTTGTCATTTCACTAATCATTACAATACTTGTTTTAAAGAATACAAAAAAGAAAAATAAACAATAATTAATCATTTTCTTTTTTCATTTTTTTAATTATTTCCTCTTTTAGTTGATCAATTCCTTCTTTTGTATCACAGGATATCTTTAAATTATCTGACTTTGTATTTTTAATATCAGATTTGTTTTCAACAATTATATATGCACTTTTATCAAAATTTTTCTTTATTTGTTTGAACAAGTTTTCTTGGTCATTTATTGAATAACCACAAGTTTCAGAAGGGTCAAAAACAAAAACTATTAAATCTGCAAGGTTGCCCAGAGCCGAAAGAGCTTGCTTTTCAATATCATTTCTTTTGTCAAATGGTCTGTCAAGCAATCCTGGCGTATCAATTATTTGGAATTGTATATTGTTATATTTCTCCTTTTTTTCAAAATGCCCCACATAGATTTCCTTTGTTGTAAATGGATATTGCGCAATTTTTGGTTTTGCAGATGACAAGCATTGAAGTATTGATGATTTGCCTACATTTGGATAACCTGCAATTACAATAGTTGGAATATCACTGATACCAGGCATCTTCTTCATAATTTTTTGTGCTTCATTAAGGTTTATTAAATCTTTATCTATTTGTTTTAATACACTTGAGATCCTGCCAAATATCTCTTTTTGTTTTTTTAATAAAAAATCAATATTTGAAGATTTTTTCAAAGCCCTAGATTGCTTAGAGTAAATCATATAACAAGTTTTTCTTGCCCAATCAACTGCGCCTAATGATTTTTTTAGTTTGTCAATATCAATTTTTATGTCAATAATATCTTGATAAAAACCTGGTAAATTTTCAATTGAAGGGAATTTTTTTACATATAACTCAAGTCTTGCAACAATTATTTTTGAAAAAGACTCGGTTCTTGCAATAATTGTTTTTTTCTTTTTATAAAATGCAACTCTGTCAACTATTGTTATTTTCTTTATTCTTTTAAATGCAATATCAAGTATTTCTTCAGAACTAAGTATATTTGGTATATCACTAAACATAATAATTGAAAAACTTTATGTGGAACATCTAAATTAAGATGTTGGTATAATCAATGGATGAAGGCTTTATATTATCAAATAGATTTAGAAAAACAATATTTGAAGGATTTGTCTCAGGGGAAACTGATATAAATATTATTGCAAAAAAGCATAGGATAATTAACAGTGTTGCAAATAAAGTATTAAAAGATTTTATATCAAATGGAATTATTGAAAAGAAAGATAATAAATACATTCTTACAAAAAAAGGTAAAAAGATTGCAGAGAATATTTAATTAATGAGGGAGGAAACTATGAAATCTTATCTTCTTGAAACCTTAAAAGAACTTGCTTTACTTGGAGGTATAAAAAATAAAATTGAAATATCTTCCTTTGAACTTGCAAAACAACTAAGTACTAGTCAACAGACAGCATCTAGATATCTTGTTGAACTTGATAAAAAGAATATGATAACAAGAGAATTAGGTGTAAAAAAACAATTAATTATCATTACCAAAGAAGGTGAAAAACAACTATATGATGAACATATGCAATATCAACAAATATTTGAATTAACAGACAGGATTATTTTTAAAGGAAAAGTGATCTCAGGGCTTGGGGAAGGAAGGTATTATACAGAACAACCAAGTTATGTTGAACAATTTAAGAAAAAAATAGGTTTTATTCCATATCCAGGAACTCTTAATGTTGAAATTGAATATGTAGAAAAAAATAAGTTAAGATTATTAAAAGATCAAAGAGCAATTAATATTGATGGTTTTAATACAAAAAATAGGTCTTTTGGAAGTGTCAAATGTTTCAATGCAAAAATAAATAGTTTAGATGGTGCAATTGTATTACCAAATAGAAGCCATTATTCAAATGTTCTTGAATTCATATCAAAATTTTATCTTAGAGAGAAATTAAAATTAAAGGATAATGATAATGTAAAGATAATAATTTATTTTAAAAATTAAGAGTGTAAAAAAATGAAAAATCAATTTGTCTCAGATATTTTGTATCAAATAGCAGATCTTCTTGACTTAAAGGGTGAGATTTTCTTTAAAACAAGAGCATATAGAATTGCTGCTCAAACTATAGAAGTACTTGATGAAGATATCGAAAAGATAGCAAAAGAAGAAAGACTTGAAGAAATACCAGGAATTGGTTCAGCTATTGCAAAAAAAATTAAGGAGTTACTTGACACAAACAAAATTGAATATTTTGAAAAATTAAAAAAAGAAATTCCCCCAGGGCTTTTAAAAATGCTTAATATTTCGGGTCTTGGACCTAAAAAGGTTTCAAAACTTTTTAAAGAACTTAACATAAAGACAATCGATGAATTAAGAGATGCTTGTAAGAAAGGTAAATTAAGAGACCTTGATGGATTTGGAGAGATAACTGAAAGAAACATCCTACGTGGAATTAAATTAATGGAAAAAACAAGTGGACGGGTATTATTAAATCTTGCAAGCGAGAATGGAGAGAGCTATATTGCATATCTAAAGAAAAACAAGGCAATAAATAAAATTAGTATTGCTGGAAGTCTTCGTAGAAAAAAAGAAACAATAGGAGACATTGATATTCTTGCAGCATCTAATAATCCTGAGAGCGTAATGGACTATTTTGTTAATTATGAAAATGTAAAAAGAGTATTACTCAAGGGAAGTACAAAAACAAGTGTTCTTTTAAATGAGGATATACAAGTTGATCTGAGAGTTGTTGAAGACAAGAGTTTTGGTTCTGCCCTCCAATATTTCACTGGGTCAAAAGAGCATAACGTTAAAATGAGAAGTATTGCAATTAAGAATGGATACAAGTTAAATGAGTATGGACTTTTTAGTAAAAAAGATGAAGGTTTTATTGTTGGTGAAAATGAAAAGGAAATCTATGAAAAATTAGGGCTTAAATATATTGAACCAGAACTAAGGGAAAATCGAGGAGAAATTGAAGCATCACTGAAAAATGATTTACCTGATCTTGTAGAATATCAAGACATTAAAGGAGATTTTCATGTTCATTCAGTATATAGTGATGGTTTTGAAACAATTGAAAACATTGTAAAAAAAGCAATAAGATTAGGTTATGAATATATAGGAATTGCAGATCATTCTCAATCATTAATAGTTGCCAAGGGTCTATCTGAAAATAGAATTGAAAAGAAGAGAAAGGAAATAGAAGATATTAATAAAAAAATGAAAGACATCAGAGTTTTATGTGGAACTGAATGTGATATTAAAGCTGATGGTAAAATGGATTACAGTAATAGAATTCTTAAAAATTTTGATTTTGTATATGCAGCAATTCATACAAATTTTAAAATGAGTTCAAAAGAGATTACAAAAAGAATAATTAGTGCAATGGAAAATGAATATGTTGATTTTATTGCTCATCCAAGCTGTAGAATCCTTGGAAGAAGAGAAGGATTTGATCTTGATATGAATAAAATATTTGATGCAGCAAAAAGAACTGATACATATTTAGAAATAAATTCATTTCCTGATAGACTTGATTTAAATGATATTCAGGTAAAATTTGGAAAAGAAAAAAAAGTAAAATTTGTATTAGGAAGTGATTCACATAACATAAATCATCTTAGTTTCTTGAAATATGGAATTTCAACTGCTCGTAGAGGATGGCTTGAAAAAAAAGATATTCTTAATACCAAAAATAAAAAAGAAATCATTAAGCATTTGGAGTTGTGATAGATTTTATGAAAAAATCAGAAGCAAAAAAGGAAATAGAAAAATTAAGGGAGAAAATAAATTATCATAACTATAAATATTATATCAAAAACAATCCAGTGATTTCTGATTATGAATATGATCATCTATTAAAAAAACTTGAAAAATTGGAATCAGAGTTTCCAGATTTAATAACAACTGATTCACCTTCCCAAAGAGTTGGAGAAAAACCAGTTGAAGGTTTTGAAACAGTAAAACACAAAATCCCAATGCTTTCTCTGGCAAATACCTATACATTTGATGAACTCAGAGATTTTGATGAACGAATAAAGAAGAATGTTGGTAAGGTTGATTATGTTCTGGAGCCTAAAATTGATGGAGCAGGTGTTGCTTTATTATATGAGAAAGGTTTTTTTGTCAGAGGAGCAACACGAGGAGATGGTATCAAAGGCGATAATATTACTCAGAACCTCAAAACAATAAAAAGTATACCTTTGAAACTAAGAAATGATGCATTAAAAAATGTTGAGGTACGTGGAGAAGTATTTATTCCAATTAGTGAATTCAAGAAATATAACAAAAAACAAATCAAAGAGGATGGAGTAATATTTGCAAATCCTAGAAACGCTGCAGCTGGCTCTCTTCGACAACTTGACCCAAGAATTGTTGCAGAAAGACCCCTTGATATTTTTCTTTACATTATTTCGTTTTCTGAAAGAGAAATAAAAACTCAATATGAATCTTTAGAGCTCTTAAAAAAGGTAGGTTTTAAAACAAATCCTTTATCAAAAAAAGTCAAGGATATTGAAGAAGCAATTTTATATTGTAAGGATCTAGAGAAAAAAAGAGATAATATTGATTATGAAATTGATGGAGTTGTAATTAAAGTAAATTCAATAGAAAAACAAAAAATATTGGGCTATACATCAAAAAACCCACGTTGGGCAATTTCTTATAAATTTGCTGCAAAACAGTCAACTACAAAACTTAATGATATTTCAATTCAAGTTGGCAGAACTGGTGTTTTAACACCTGTTGCAATACTTGAACCTGTTGAAGTTGGAGGTGTGACAGTTTCAAGGGCTACTCTACATAATTTTGATGAACTTAAAAGAAAAGATATTAGAATCGGTGATTTTGTTTTAGTTGAAAGAAGCGGAGATGTTATCCCTCAGGTTGTCAAACCAATTAAAGAAAAAAGAAAGGGTAAGGAAAAAAGTAAAAAGATTCCTAAAAAGTGTCCTGTATGTGGAACAGAGGTATTAAGAGAAGAAGGAGAAGTTGCTGTAAGATGCCCAAATAAATATTGTCCTGCCCGACTTAAATGGAGGATAAGATATTTTGCATCAAGGGATGCAATGGATATTGACCATCTTGGTGAATCAACAATTGATAAATTAATTGAAAAAGACATAATTAAAAATATTGCAGATCTTTATAATCTTAAAACAGATGATATATTAAAACTTGAAGGATTCAAAGAAAAATCTGCTCAAAATCTAATTGATTCAATTGAAAATAGTAAGAATCAAGACCTTTCAAGACTAATATATAGTCTTGGTATTAGACATGTTGGTAAATATTCAGCTCAATTACTTGCAATAAAATATAATTCCCTTGAAGAGCTATCTGCTGCAAGCGAAGATAAACTAAAAGAAATTGATGGACTGGGTGACAAATCAGCTGAATCAATTGCCACATTTTTTGCAACAGAAGAAAATATCAAACTTATTGAAAGATTAGATAAGATCGGAGTAAAAACTAAAGTTGAGAAAAAAAGAAAACTTCCTTTAGAAAACAAAAAGTTTTTATTTACTGGCGGCCTTGAAAAACTAAGTAGAAATAAGGCATCTGACCTTATAAAAAAGAAAGGAGGAATTGTGGCAACTGCTGTGGGAAAAGATTTAGACTATGTTGTTGTAGGACAAAAACCTGGTTCAAAACTAGAAAAAGCAAAAAAGATTGGCTTAAATATTATCAGTGAAAAAGAATTTTTAGAAATTGTAAATTTAAAGGGGGAATAAAAAATTGACAGAATGCAAGGTTGAAAAAAATAAATTGATTTGTAATTGTACATACCCATGTGATAAAAAAGGAATATGCTGTGAATGTATTAGATATCATAAAAGCCGTGGAGAATTACCAGCATGCTTATTTCCTGAAGACATTGAAAAAACATATGACAGGACAATTGAAAATTTTATTAATGTATATAAAAAAAGAGGAAAGATTGATTAAAAATATTTTATTTTTTTGTAAGAGTTGTTGTACTAACACCTGAAGCTGATAATGTGAGAGTATTTCCACTATCTGAAAAAGCATAATTATAACAAGTTTCAGTATCTGAACCAGAGGGCATGCTCTGAACCCAAGCATCATCTGCTTTTATACAGAGTTTATCTCCATTAACGCTCCATTCAGCTATTTCCATGTTCATAATCGTTAATTTACCATCACTCTTAAAAACCCAATCAATTGACATATAACCTGCATCTTGTTCCCATGTTCCAACAAATCTTGAATCTGTTCCACCAAGTCCACCTGAGATTAATAAAACAACTGCAGCAACTACGACAATAACAATAATTGCAATTATTGCAAAAATCAATTTATTATTCGAGCTTTTTGACTGCATAGGTTGATTATATCCTTGAGGTGATAATGGTGGCGGGGATGCTGGTGCTGTTGCTTGATTATTTCCTTGTTGCATATCAATAGAATTTGTTTGTGCTTGAGTTTGTGTTGATTGATAGCTGTTTTCTCCAAGTTGTGTTCCACAATTTAAACAAAATTTTGATTCATCATTATTTTCTAATTTACATTTAGGACAAAATTTTGACATGATTACCTCCTTATATATTAATATAGTTAACATATAAACAGTTATAAAATTGTTTAAATTTTTAATGATTATATTTTATTAATTTTGCATGGATAATTAGTTATATCCAAATGATAATAATAATTACAATATGGAAATTAAGGCATGCCCAAAATGTGGAAGTAGAAAGATATTCCAGGGAAATATGAAAGATGGAGTATTAACTGGTTATACATCAAAAGAAGTATGTCAAAACTGTGGATATCAAGGCATGGCTTTGATCTTTGATTCAACTGAAGATTATAATAATTTTTTAAAAAGTAAGAAAATAAAAATTAAAGAAAATGAAAAGAAAGAAATAAAAAAATCTAATTTTAGAGACCAAAGACCTATTGGAATTCTAATAATTTCAATTTTTTTAATAATTCAGGCCTTATTTGTTATATTTATTTATTATTCAATTTCATGGGCAAACATTTACTCATGGGTTATCGTTTATTACAGTGTTATTTTTATTGTTACTGCAATTATTTTACCATATGGTTTAATAAAAGGAAAAAGCTGGGCTTGGTCATTTGGCACAATACTATTTGCCTTATCAATACCTATTGGTTTGATATTTCTATATTATTTAACAAGGCCGAAAGTTAAATCTTTTTTTGGAAAAAAAGATTAAAGATTCTATGTTAAAATCTTAATAAGTCTGTATTGTTTTTCAAAATCACAATCCTTTTTCTTTATTGCCTCGTCCAGTGGAATAGTTCTAAGTTTTTTGTTATTAAAGCAAACACAATGATCACTTAGTCCTTCTTTTAAAACATTTAATGCATAATTACCAAGATTTGCACCCATTATTCTATCAATAGACGTTGGTCTTCCTCCTCTTTGAATATGACCTAGTACTGCAATTCTTGTTTCTAAATTAGTTCTCTGGGTAATAGTTTTTGCAATATCTGCTGCCTTTGCCTTTCCTTCTGCAACAATTATTATCCAGCTTTTCTTTCCTTTTTCATTTCCTTTTTCTATTTCTTCACACATATTATCTATATTAATATCCTTTTCTGGGATCAATACCTCTTCACAACCACCTGCAAGTGCAACATTTAGGGCTATATACCCACAATTCCTCCCCATCACCTCAACTATAAATATTCTTTCAAGACTTGTTGCAGTATCTCTAATTTTATCAAGTGCGTCAAGGGCAACATTTACAGCAGTATCTGAGCCTATTGTAAAATCAACCATGTTAATATCATTATCAATTGTTGCAGGTATTCCAATTACAGCAATTTTATATTTTGATGCAAGGATATGTGCAGCAGTTAGAGAACCATTTCCTCCAATTACAATTAAACCGTCAATATTGTTTTTTTTAATGTTTTCTACAGCCTTTTTTTGCCATTCTTCTTTATAAAATCTTTTTGCCCTCGAGGTTTTTAAAATAGTACCGCCTTTATTTATAATTCCTGAAACTGAACGTTCATCAAGATCTATAAATAACTCATCAATAAGTCCATCATAACCCTTTAATATTCCAATTGTTTCAATTCCAAAATTATCAGCAGTTCTCACAATTGACCTAATCGTTGCATTTACTCCTGCACAATCCCTTGTTAATATTCCAATCTTTTTCAAAGTAAAACCTCTCAAATATCTTTATTTTTTACCCATGCTATCTAATTTTTTTATTTTATTAAGCACAATAAATATTGTAACTGCAGTAAAAGTTAATGCTGAAATAAGTCCAATTGCCGCACCAAGAATGTTAAATGATAAAATTGTGTTATAAAAAGAATGCACTATCATTGCAAGAATAAAATATGGAATTACTTTCAGAATTGAACTATGTTTCATAATAGCTTTTCCGTATCCATAACCTGTCCAAGCTGTAGCTGAAGCATGAAGTAGGCATCCTCCAAAACTCCTTATTGAAATTAAGATAAAAAAATAAAGAAGCCCCTTTGAAAAAAACTCTGCACCATATAATAGATTTTCTGTCGCGGAAAAACCAAGACCTGCAACAGCTCCATATATAAGTCCATCTTCAATTTCCACAAGTTCTTTTTTAATACTTTTTAGGCTTAATGCAAGAGGCTTGGTAAGCTCTTCGGCAAAAGGTGCAATAACAATTACAGCTATAAGTGAAAGTAAATTTGGATCATCAATTGAAGGAACAAGTGACATGTGTAAAATTAGTTCAAGAATAATAGCTGCAATAACTGCAATTGTTGCCCCCCATATAAAACAAATAATTATTGGTTTCCATTTCTCAGGATTATATTTTTCAGTATTTCTAATCCAAATTGCATATATTATTGGAGGCAAAAATGCCATTATTACAAGTATTATTAATTCTAAATTATTCACATAGCAATGTAACAGCTGAACTAATATTTAATTTACTATTATATCAAATTCAAGCTTTCATGCCCACCAATTTCAAGGGAAGGATCTCCGAACAAAACCCATTGTTGAACCATCTTTGCATCCATCTTATCATTGGCACCTAAAAATATATGCAAATATTCAGTTATTGCATCTCCATGGTTTTTTCCAAGAATCTTTTGATTATCGATTCCATAAAGCTCTAAGAATCTAAGTTCCAACCAACCATCTAGTACCTCTAGATAATCAGCTATTCCATTGAAATCTGTATCCTCTCTTCCATGTGTTCCAAGACCAGTACTTCCAATATTTGCAATAGCTCCTCCACCAACCTTACAGGTGAACCACCAGCTCCAGCATCTTGGCATCCAAAGTGATCTCTTAATTGATTCTTGTGCATTCTTAAAAAGGTTTAGAACTGTTGTATTGAACTGACTATTATGACATCCTCCAATTACTGCAACTGGAAGCTTGTTTTTATTGTTTAAAAACATCATATCAAATGTGTTAAAACCTGTTGCCCATCCTTCGGAATCTGGCGGTAGATGAGTATTCCAAGTACCAGGATTTCCATGACCGCAGAAAAATACAAACCCGCAACCTGGGTCTATTGCTTGTTTTACTGTGTTTTTATTTATATCAAATTCTTCTGATGCATATAATTTTTCTGGGTTAAAACCAGGGAGGACTTCGGCTGCTCTATCACAGATTAATTGTCCTTCATTAAGATGATTAGTATCATTATATGAATCCCCGGAGATCAAAACCACATTCTTAAACCATGATTCACTACAGATATCACTTTCGTAATTCTCAATTTTATTTACCATTGTTGTTACTTCAAAACCATATCTACAAGCAAGACGTCCTAAGTATACATCAGGATAAAGATCCATTATATCTCTACCATCTTCATTCCATTCAGCAAAGATATCATTTTCATTTGAGTCCCAACTTGAAAAATTCCCCTCAGAATCATATATATCTGCGTAGTATAAATCACTTATAAATCTACCCTCAGGATACTCTTGTTCGACAGGCGGTACAACATGACTGTATCTTACAGGTAAGTTCCAATCCCAGCTTTGTCCTTTGATTGCCCCAACAAGAAGAACATATTTGACACCCCAGTTTTCAATTGCCCATTTTATATAATATTTGATTTTCTCAGCATCATCTCTTCCATCTGATGACATTTGATCATATATCTCTGGGAGTTCAACTATTTTTGTATTAATTCCAATGTCGTTTTTATGATTTACAAGTGGTTGTAGTTTATTTTTAAAACTTGATGGTGAAATAATTAATAATTCGTAATCAGAAATTGGATTTAATATAGGTGAACTTGGCTCTTTATAGGAGATTGTTACAGATATTTCATCAATATAGCTTATTTCATCATTAAGGGGGCTATATCTAACAGGATAGACACGAGCAACAAAGAATGTTCTTATTTGATCATCTGATATTCCTGCACCGGAGTGATATGTAACCCAATCACTAGGGAAAAGTTCATCACTATTATAAACTTCATCCATCTCAGTGCCTTTTGGAGCACATTTTCCAAATGATATTTTTTTATCAAGTGATATAGTATGAGTTGTTGAAATCTCATAATCAACAGATATAATTTCTGTTCCAAACAAAAATTCTTCTTTTATCAATTTTACAGGTAAAACAGGAGAACCATCTGCAATATGATTAAAGTCAGTTTCTCCAACATTAATTGTAACATATTCAGAATGATCATTTACTACAGGCTCTGAAAAACTAAAAACTATAGTTATTTCTTCATCTGTAAAAATAATATTATTACCCTCAAAATTTTTTTCATTTTTTGTTTGCAATCCAAATGCGGGTAGGCAACTTGAAAATACAAAACAAATAACTAAAAATACGCAAATTAAGTTTTTATTGTTTTTATTCATATAAGAACCCCCTATTTTTATTATATTTATTAATAATGATATTATAATATTAAATACTTTCTAAGAAAACAGTTAAAATCGGCAAAAAATTTAAATTTTATAAAAACATGTTTATTATAAATATTGGGGGCAAATATACGAAAAATAAATTTCTTTGTAAGGTTTTTATTTTTTTTCTAATTATTATTTTATTTTCTTCATCTGTTAATTGTGTTTCAATTGATAATATAAAATATATCAAATCAAATGAGGAGGAAAATAAGCTAAATTTTTCAAATATCAACTCAAATATAAAGATTAGAAATGTTGGTGGTGAATGGACAGATAGTCTAAACACAAAGACAGGATCAATTGTTGAAATTAAAATAGATGCAGATATCGAAATTGATTACAAGGTTATAGCAATACTAATCGAGCTTCCAGAGATTGATGAAAGCCCAATGTTTAGTTATATAGAAGGAACTGCAAGTCCAAAACCAATTTTTCCTATCGGAGATTGGCAAGCAAACGATACGCAAATTACATGGTCATGGTATTTGGTATCATCTGCTTGGTCAAAAGAAATGAGCTTTAAGGCAATAGTTCAAAAATCAGGTTCAAAATCCATTGATTTAACTGTAATTGCAGTAAAGGATATGAATGGTAACTATGACGAAATACATGATTCAGTTGATATTATTGTAGAAAGATCAAGACCTAGATTTTTTCAAAATTTTGGAATTCATTTAGATTTTTTAAAAATATTTAACAGATTATTAAAGAATTGGGCTTAATCTATCTTTTATGTTCTTGTGGTGGATTTTCATGGGGAGATATAAGGTCCATTAAATATTTTCTAAGTACGAGTTTAACACTTACAAACCACAATATTGCAATCAAGATAAAAATTATTGTTAGATAGTCCCAATTATTAATAACAAGGCCTAATGCAATACCTGCAGCAGGAGCATGCTCTGTATTTGTTAGAGCCATAATAAAAATTGCAACTCCAACTGCAATTGCCGCAAATAAAATAAGGGTTTTTGTTTCATTTATAAAAATACTATTAACAAACTCAGAATTTGTTATAAGAAAAAAGATAAAACCAACAGATAATCCAACTGCATATCCTCCAATCAATCTCCTTGGATCTGAAGAATATTGAGTAGGCATTGTAAATACAATAAAAGCACTTGCACCAAGTGCCGTAATTATTGCTGTTTCATCTAATACATCAAGGAAAAAAAGTATTGCAAGAATCGTAAGGCTTGCAAGAATGCATTGAACTATGTATTTCAAGGTATTTTTTTTAAATTTCCTATCAATAATTATGATCTTATCCACTATATCTCCTTTTTTTACTGATGATATAAATCAATTGTTAAAAACTATTTCTTTTCTTTATGTGGTTTTAATGCAATTACATTTTTTTTGTTTATCATTGCCAATCCTGTGGATGTTTCAACAATAATGAATTCTTTTTTATATTCGGTATCTTTTAGAATCCCATAAATCACACTTGCTTTTTCTTTTCCTGGTTCATTTATTACAATCTTACAGTTTCTTCCTTTCATTCGTTTAATTCCGTCTTCAGGCAATCTATCACTCCTATTCATGGTTGAATGTTAATTGACAATTTTTTTGCAATTTCCTTATATCTGTTTCTGATTGTCACCTCAGTTACACCTGCAACATCTGCAATCTGTCTCTGAGTTCTTTTCTCTTTGTTTAAAACAGTTGCAATATATATTGCTGCTGCTGCAAAGCCAACAGGTCCTCTTCCACTTGTTAGTTCATTGCGTATTGATTCTTTTATTATCTCATTTGCCTTTTTTTTAACATCATAACTTAATTTTAATGCATTGCAAAATCTTGAGACAAATGTTTGAGGGGTTGGAACATTTATCTTTAATTTTAATTTTTTTGATATAAATCTATAGGTTCTACCAATATCCTTTCTTTTAACATTTGAAATATCGCTTAATTCGTCAAGTGTCCTTGGAAGGCCTGCCATCCTACAAGCAGCATATATGCATGCTAAAACAAGTGCTTCAACGCTTCTTCCTCTTATTAGGTTCTTTTTTGATGCTTTCCTATAAAGCATACCTGATTGTTCTCTAATGCTTCTTGGTAGATTTAGTTGTGAAGATATTTTGCTTAGTTCTGCAAATGCATGTATTAAATTTCTTTGGTTTGAATTCCCTGCCATTGTTCTTCTGTGCCACTTTCTTAGTCTATATAGTTGGCTTCTTTGTTTAGATGGAATTGATTTTCCATATGCATCTCTATTTTTCCATCCTATTGTTGTACTAAGACCTTTATCATGTAATGTATATTTTGTAGGAGGTCCAGCTCTTGCTCTTTTCTCAACTTGCTCATTATTAAATGCTCGCCATTCTGGTCCATGATCTGCAATTTCCTCATCGATTACCAATCCACATTTTCTACAGACTAGTTCTGCTCTTTCATAGTCCTTGCTTAAATTTTCATTTCCACATTCTGGGCATTTTTTTCTATATTCAATTTTATTTTCTATTTTATCTTTATTCAAAATATCATCTCTATATCTAATCTAATTTTTTTTGATATAACATAAAATGTCTACCAGGTTTGTAAAAATCCTTTATTGCAAGATTCCCAAAAACTCTGATTGTATCTTTTTCTTTTGAACTTACATTTTTATAATCATTTTTTTCAAAGAATTTTTTTGAAGCAATATTTTCCGGGTCGATTGTAAGCTCAATTTTTTTAAAACCATTTTCTTTTACTTTCTTTTCAAATTCTTTTATTAAATTCTTTGATACACTACTTCCACGCATATTTTTATCTATACCTATTTGCCATAAAAAAATCAAATCTTTATCCTTCTGTGAAGGAATTCCAAACACAAAACCAACTATCAAATTTTTATTTCTTAAAAAAACAGTTGTTTTTGGAAAGTATCTAAGTATTATCTTATAAAAGTGTTCAGGATAACTTTCCAGTGGAGGACAATCTAAGACAAAATCATATAACTTTAAGAAATCATCTTCACATGGGTTTTTAAATTTTAAATTCATAAAATCACTTAATTTTACCAATATCTTCTCTATAGTGAAATTCACCTTCAACAAATGAAATTGCCTTTTCGATTTTATTATAGGCATCTTTTATTGTATCTGCTTTTGATAAAAATGCAATACCTCTTTCTGAGCCGACTTTCAGCTCATCTTTTTTATCAATCCCGCAACTATAATAGATATTTACTCCCAAGCTATTTATTTTCTTTTTATCAATATTTACTATAAGTTTTTCATTTAATTTTAATGGATATTTATTTGGTACAATATATTTACAAACTGTTGCTTTATTTTCAAAATTGATTGGTTCTGTTTTATCATTTTGCATGTTATTAATTATGTCTATAATATTTTGCTCCATAATTGAGATTATATTCATCCACTCAGGATCACCTGGTCTGAAATTATATTCAATTAACTTCAAGCCTTTTTTTGTAATCATAAATTGACCATATAAAATTCCGTTACAACTTTCATTTGTTTCTTTTTTAAATGATTTTAATGTATCAACCATAATTTTGATTGCCTTAATGTAATCTTCATCTTTCATAAACGGTAAAATAAAATTATTATCTGAATAAGAACCCATACTTGCAGTATTAGGTCCTCTGTCCCCTGCTAATAATTTTTTAAAATCTTTTACAGCAGGAGTTGAAATAAGTTTATTTTCATATACAAAACATTGAATTGTAAATTCTTTTCCTTCTAGTTTTTCTTCAATAATAAGCTTTTTTTCTCCACCAATTTTTTTTTCAAAGATTTCGCTTATGTAATTTTTCACATCTGAATTGCTTTTTAATTGATCTCCATATACTTTTACACCAAGACCCTCTGTTAGACCAATTGGTTTTACTGCTACTTTCCAATCCAAATCCTCTGCATATTTAATTGCTTGAGTTGAATTATTAAATATCTTAAAATCTGGTAATGCATCAATATTGTATTTTTTCATAAGTTCTCTTGAAAAGCTTTTATCAGATTCTAGTTTAGATGCTTTCTTTGAAGGGCCAAATACAAATACATTTTCCTCTTTAAGTTTATCAACAAGGCCTAGGGATAAGGGTTCTGCTGTTGTAATTATTACAAAATTTATTTCTTTATTCTTCACATATTCTAAAATGCTGTCTAAATCTGATAATTTTCCAATTTTATAATCATTTACCAATGATGAAATTGCAGGATTTTTTGTATCCATGTAAGAATAAATCTTAATATCTTTGTTTTTTTTAATATTTTCAATTGTGATTTGTTCTTTTGCCCAGCTTCCTACAACCAGGACTCTTAAATTATTTATATCGTTTTTATTTTTTTTCATCTCTTTCCCCATTTGTGTTTTTTTCTCGTCTCTTAATTCTATCATTTTTTGAAGGAGTAAGTGAAATTGTCTTATCAGAATCAGATAATAATTTTGCAATACCTACTGATTTGTATTCATCAGCTCCTTCAAGATTTAATTGAAGGTCACATTCATCACAATTACGATCGCAGAAATATTGTTTGTATGAATCAGGCTCTTTATAACTGGTAATTACTCCTTCGTAATTTCTTAAAATTATTTTATTTGTTCCCCAAGAAACAACGTAATTAGGCTGTATAGGTATTTTACCTCCTCCACCGGGTGCATCAATTACATATCTAGGAATTGCAAAGCCACTAGTATGACCTATTAGATGCTCCATAATTTCAATTCCTTTTCCAATAGGTGTTCTAAAATGAGTTAATCCTTCTGATAAATCACATTGATAAAGATAGTATGGTCTTACTCTGTTTTCAACAAGCTTTTGGAGTAATGTTTTCATTATTCTTGGGCAATCATTTACTCCAGCAAGTAAAACCGATTGATTTCCTAAAGGAATTCCAGCATCAGCAAGTTTATTTATTGCTTGCTTTGCAGATGTTGTAATTTCTCTTGGATGATTAAATTGTGTGTTTATCCAAAGAGGATGATGTTCTTTTAACATTTTAACAAGCTCATCAGTTATTCTATAAGGTAATACTGCAGGGACACGTGTTCCAATCCTTATAACTTCAACATGATCAATTTCTTGTAGTTTACTTAAAATCCAATCAAGATAGTCAGTAGAAAGCATAAAAGGATCACCACCTGAAAGTAAAATATCTCTTACTTGAGGTGTTTTTCTTATATAATCCAAACCTTTTTTTATCTCTTTTTTTGATGGGATATTATCAACATCTCCCACCTTTCTTTTTCTTGTACAATGCCTACAATACATTGAACATGTGTTACTTATTAAAAATAACAATCTATCTGGATATCTATGTGTAATACCAGGTAATGGACTGTCCTTATCTTCGGCTAATGGGTCAGATTTATCAAATTTGTTAATAACTAATTCATTTGGGTCCGGAAAGGATTGTTTATAAATCGGATCATACTCATAATCTTCTGTATCAATTAGTGATAGATAATAAGGTGTTATTGATAATGGAAATTTATTTATTGTATCCTCGATTTTTTTTCTTTTATTTTTATCAAATGTTATCCCTGTTAATGTTTGGAAAGTATCAATATCTCTAATTACATGTTTAAGCTGCCATTTGTAATCCTTCCATATACTAAGAGTTGAATCTACATCAATTTTTTCAGCTATTGATTTTTGTCTTTTATTATATATTGTCATATTTAACACCACAAATCATTTTTAAAAACAAGGGTTTAATCAAATTTTTAAATAAATTTTTTATAACTAAATAAAACCGCTATCATTTATAATATCAATTTGCCTTTCATTTTGAATATGTTTTTGGCTTATGAACTTATTTTTTTTATTTTTTTTCAAATACATTATTATTAGTTTCCAATCTGGGATTATAATATTTTAAAACAATATCCCTTCTATTCTCAAAGAATGTTCATTTTATAATAAACTTTTGGTTATTTAAGGAAAAATAAATTAATTATTATCAACATGAATTTTTTGGTTATACATTTTTTTTAATTCTCTTTTTTTATTTTCGATGCTTGATAATGTTGTTGAGTGGATATTTTCAAGAGTTTTTATTAATTCATCATCTTCTTTTATACCTTCATCCTTCATCATTTTTCTTAAACCTTTTTCAGTTTTTTTCATTTTTTTTATTTCTTCTTCCAGATATTGCAACTGTATCTTTCTTTCAAAATCATCCATATTTTTTCACCTATTTAACTTATAATATTTTTGTATCAATTACTCCTTCAATTTGTCTAATTCTTCTTGATATGAAATTATGTAGTTTATCTTTGTTTTTTGATCGTATTTTTAATAGCATATCATATTCTCTAAAAAGAGGATTTAATTCAATAATCTCAGGTAAATTTGACAGATTATTATAAACCTCATGTTCATATTCAGGTCTAGTAATTAATAATATATAATCGAATCTAATTTTATCCCCTCTTGCCCATTATAGTTATTGGTAAGTATATAAAGCTTTCTAATATTATATGTTATTTAGAGATATAAATTGTTTATACCTCTAATTATCATATTAATTCCAATTGCACCTATAAAAAAACCATTTAATCTTAACAATACTTCCAAATTTTTATCAAAGGCAATTTTAAATTTTTTTCTTTTTATTCTATCCCTCAGATACTTCAAAAACATAATAGATACAAAATTCAATGAAAGTATTAAAATAAGTAATAAAGTACTATTTATAATTGGAAATTTTTTACCCATCAATATTGTCAAAGAAATCGTTGCAGCTCCAACAAGAAATGGAAGAGCAATTTCAGAAGCTAAATCATCAAGATTTCCTCTAAGCTGGAAAAAACCTTTCTGACCTCTTACTATAAATAAATAAGCAATCGAAAATATTATTATACCACCAAAAATCCTAAATGCCTCAAAATTAATATTAAGCACTGTATTAAAAATAAAATCACCTGATATCAAAAAAACAAAAAATATTGCAAAAGATATCAAATTTGCTTTTAATAAAACCTTTACAAAATCAGTATGAGATAACTCTTTCATAACTGGTTTTAGGTATAAAAATAAAGCAAACGGGCTAAGTAATACAAAAAATTCAATTACAGTTCTTAACATCAATTTATAACTATAATAAATCTTATTTAAATTTTTTGATTTATATCCATTTCTTCATTTTAAAATATATCAATAAAGATAAACTAGTAAATATTATAACAAGCCATACAAGAGGATATGCCCATTGAATTGATAGTTCAGGCATATATTCAAAGTTCATTCCGTAAACTCCCACAATGAAAGTAAGTGGAATAAAGATTGCAGCAAAAATCGTAAGGACCTTCATGACTTCATTCATTTTATTGCTAACACTACTCATATAGATATCAAGCATACCTGACATCGTATCTCTGAATGTCTCAACAGTATCAATTACCTGTATTGTATTATCATAAAGATCACGAAGGTAAAGGTGTGTATTTGTTTTTATTAACCTTGATTCGTCCCGTAGAAGAGAATTGATAAGTTCTCTTAAAGGCCATATTGATTTTCTGATATAGATTGTTTCTATTTTTAAATTATAAATCTTTTGTAATACATCAGGTTGTGGCTCAGTAATTAGTTTTTCTTCAATATTTTCAACCCTTTCTCCAATACTTTCAAGTATAGAAAAATAATTATCAACTATTGCATCAACAAGTGAATAAGCAAGATAATCTGCACCCCTTGTTCTAATTTTTCCTTTTGATTTTCTTATTCTTTCTCTAATTGGATCAAAAACATCTCCTGATTTCTCTTGGAAAGATAAAACAAAATTTTTTCCAAATATTATACTAACTTGTTCGCTTTTAATTTCATTTGTTTTATTTTCAATATAAAGCATCTTTAAAATTATCAATATATACTCATCAAAATCTTCAATCTTTGGACGTTGATCAGAATTTAAGATATCTTCTAGAGCTAAAGGATGAATATCAAAGCATTTACCTATATTTTCAATAATTTCAATATCATGTAATCCATCAATATTAATCCATGAAACAGTTGGTTTTCTCTTAAATTTTGAACATTCTTGAATTTTTTTAATTTCTCTTTCTTCAAAATTTTTAGATGTATAATCAACTATTGAAATCTTTACTTTTTCAGATTTCTTCTCACCAATATGAATTAAGGAACCAGGTGGCAGACCACGAATTTTTGAACTACGTTTTATTATTTTTCTCATATTTTTCCTCTATTTTTTTATAGTATATATTTTTCTTATCGGCCAGGATATCTCTACTTTTTCTTTGTCATATCTTTCTTTTAGTTCTTTTATAAATTCATTTCTGACACTATATCTATACATTGGTTTTTCTACTCTTAAGATTGTTATAAAATTAATATTTGAATCACCAAATTCTCGATATCTTAAAAGAGGCTCAAAATCTTTTACAGCACCCTCTGTGTTCTTTTGAATTTTTTTTGCAATATCAAGAGTTATTTTCTCAACTTTTTTTAAGTCCGACTCATAAGCAACTCCACAAGGAACCCAAATTGATAAATCCTGTTTTGGCATGGAATAATTTATAATATTGCTTTCCGAAAGTTTTGCATTTGGAATAATCAAAAGGTTGTCTGTAAGCATTCTTATTCTTGTTGATCTCCAACCAATATCCTCAACAGTACCTGTAGTTTTTTCATCAAGCTCAATAAAGTCACCAACATTTATTGGTTTATCTGATAAAAGATGTACTCCTGCAAAGAAATTTGAAAGTGTACTTTGTAATGCAAGACCAATTGCAAGTGCACCAAGACCAACCCCTGCAATCATTGGAGTTATATCAAGTTTAAAATAGCCAAGAATAACAAAAATTGCAATTATATAAATTATAAAAGAAATCAACTTGTGAATTAACCCAGGAGCTCTTTGAATGTCCTTTTTAACTTTTACAAGCCCTATCATCATTACTGTTATAATCCTTGAGAAAAGAAAAGCACTGATAAGAACTATTATAATAAAGAAAAATCCATCTATTGCATTGAATATATTTCCTCCGATTTCCATCTCATAATTATTAAAAACTGATAAATTTTTTATTGATGAATATAAACCAATAAAAAATACAAATAAAAAAACTGGTTTTGCAAGTTTTTTCATAATAAATTCACTATAGCTTTTTTTCCTACCTGTTAATCTATTTACAATAAATTTAAGAATTAAATATGATAAAATCACAATTATTATAGTTAATACAAAAAGTACAAAGAATCTTGTATATTCATTAGCAAAAATTTCATCTAATATTGCCATAAATTTACCTCTCCCTATTTTAAAAATATAATAACTATTCAAATAAAAAGATTATGAAAAAAATGCAGATTTATAAAGTTAATATTTGAAAATTGGACTATAAAATATATATATTTTAGGCTAAATATCTATAAAATAGGGTCTAATATGGTAAAAAAGATAATTTTTGAGAAAGAACTATTTAAAAATCGTAAGCTTCAAATTTTGTTAATAACTTCTTTGTTTTTTACCACAACTTTCTTCAATTCTGCAATTGCTATGAATACAAGTAATGATTTAAAATCTTTAGATATTTTATATGATTTTTCTTCTTATGAACATGACTTAGACATAGGGTTTATTTACAATATTACTGAGAATTTAAGTAATATCATATTTACTGAATATGATGAAGAAGCAGGCGAGATTGCAAAAGGAAGAGCATTTGGAACAAAAGGTGAACATAAAGCTGCCGAAATTTTATACGAAAACATGTCCAAACTAGGTCTTGATACAGAACTGCAAAAGATTGCTAACACAAAAAAACATCCAAAACTCACTCATTCTTATGACATTTTTGATAAGAAAGTTACACTAAGAAATATCAAAACAAATGAAACAGAAATACTTGATAGCTGGGTTAGCCCAATTGAAATATCTCCTCCTTTTATTGAAAATAAGATGGTCAATTATTCTCTAGATGATTTAAAAATTAAAGAGATGCCTAGAACAATATTGGGATGGATAAAAGCAATAGCTGAAGATAGAAATGAAGATAACTATCTATTTATTTCAGATATTAGAGGAGGACTGTGCAGAAACCCTAATCCATCTTTACCAATTGATATTAAGATAATGAGGAAATTTTTTTATCCTGTCAGAGTAATCCCAAGTATTGCTTACACTTACTTTAGAAGACATGTTGAAACATTCTTTTTAGACAAATTCTTTAATAATTGTAATGGAAGAATAATTTATGATTTTACAAATGATACTCATAATACAGCTGTTTCATCAAAAGGCTTTAAAATTCCAAAAATAATAATCAATGGAACTATTGGAAATAAAATATTAAGTGATATTGAAAACTATACTGTTGATTTTTATTTAAAAGAAATGTATAACAAATCTAAAATCAGCTATAATGTAATTGGTCTTTTAAACGGAACTGACAAGACAAAGACTGTTATTGTTGATTGTCTCTATGATTCAGTTTGGTGTCAAGGAACTGGAGATGCTGCCCTTGGAATGGGGATAGTTATGGGTGTTGCAAAATTTTTTAGCGATAATAATATCATTCCAAAATACAATATTAAATTCATTGGATTTGGAGCAGAGGAAGCTGGTCTAAGAGGCTCTATTTACTATGAAGAAACTCACAGAGATGAAGATATAAAATATGTAATTGATATGAACCAAGTATGTTCTGCTCAATCAGACCCAGAATTAACTCTTAATTTATTGTTTAATAACCGTAGATTTATGAAAGAGATATGGCCTATTGTTCAAAGAAGTGAATTTGAAGAAAGGGTCAACAATACATTTATTGAAAAAAGATGGTGCCCAATAGGTGCACCAAGTGACGATCAAGCCTTTGCAAAAAATAGATTTAACAAAGTAAAAACCGTTTGCTTTTTAGAGGATTTTCCATGGATATGGCATCATAGAGATGGACTTAACCATAAAGCAGGGGACGTTTTTGATCACCTGGACTGGAATGAAGTAAGGGTTACTACTGAAATTGTTACAAATATCACTTTATATTTAACTGTTGAACCAAGTCAAATAGACAATAACATTAATTGAATCTATAAATTGGGAAAGTTTGAAATAATAACATATATATTTAGTTTTTAATGGTGAAGAGGGTAGGCAGACTTTCTAAGTTGATATTATTAGAAATAATTCTATTGTTTTTATTAGTTGTTTTATTAGTATATGCTCCAACTTTAATCGAAATGGATTCGATTAGTGATGCATTATCAAAATTTTTAAACCCTGCCGTTACAATTGTTTTTGTTTTACTTATCACAAAAATTTTTGTAACATTTCTTGAACCAGTCTTTAAAAAAGCACTTAAATCTTCAATTAGTTCAGCTTATAATATCAAATATACATGGCAATTTATTGATTATCTAATTTGGATAATTGCATTTATTATTTTGACTTTCATATTAATCGGTAATTTAATTTCAATAGGTATTTTTGCGGGTTTGTTTTTTATTATTATTATCATAATATCACATAGAATCATTGCAAATTTTTCTGGTTGGCTATATATTATTTTTAGTAGACCAATTCAGAAAGGAGATCTCGTTAATATAGATGGAATCAAAGGTAAAATAATTGAAATAACTACTATGAACATTGTTTTAGAAGAAAAATCTGATAGTCTAAAGGAGAGTGGATATACAGGAGGCATTGCTAAGATTCCTAACTATTTTATCTTTTCAAAACCAATTAGTTTAATATCATCAAGTGAATCAATTGTGTGGGATGAGATAAACGTTTTACTGGATTCAAAATCAAACTATCTACTTGCAGAGGATATCGTTGAGGATATTGCAAAGAGCATTGCAGGCCCTGCTATGAAGAAGAGCTATAAGTATATGAAAAGAAAGTTTTCTTCATCTGAAGATATAACTCCAATTCCAAGAACCAATATATCTATTGAAAAGAAAGGAGTTCAAATAAAATTAAGATATTATTGTGAAATATCCAAAAGATCCGAAATAAGATCAACAATTTCTGAGGCAGTTTTAAAAGAATTTAGGCAAAAAAGAATTCAAATAATATTTGAAAGTTGATTTCTAATAGGATGAGTATTTAATGTATATTATAATTGGAGGCGCTGGCGATGCAGGATTACATTTGGGCGAAATATTAAGCAAAAAAGGCCATGAAATCGCTTTTATTGATAATAACATAAATGCATTAAACAAAGCAAAGAATATAGATTCACTTGTAATAGAAGGGGACGTTTGTGATTTTAGGGCATTACTAAAAGCAGGTATTGATAACTGCGATTTTTATATTGGTCTTGTCAAAAACGATAGCGCAAATCTTGTAAGTTGCTCTCTTGCAAACTTTTATGGTTCTAGAACAATTGCCCGGGTCAGATCAACATCACTTAGTAAAGAGCCGATTTCTAGAAGATATATCCCTGTTGGAGCAGATATTGTTTTATGCCCTGATTTAATTGTTTCACATCATATTTCAAAAATTTTTTCATTTCCTAAAAAAATCAGTAAAATCAATAACTTTAAGATAGCTTCTTATCGAGCTGTAGTAGAAGATGATTCTAATTGTAATAATAAAAAGTTATCAGATATTAAATTACCAAGAGGTGCAAAGATAGTATCTGTATTTAGAGGAGTTAGCCAAATTCTACCATCAAAGTCTTTTGTATTTCAATCCCAAGATGAGATTTGTTTGTTTCTTGATGAAACAGTTAAAATTAAAAATATCAAAAAAATTCTAGGTTGTGAAATCAGTCCTTTTAAATTAGTTAAAAATGTATTTATTGCAAGTGCAACTGAGATTGGTATAAATCTTGCAAAAAAGCTCATTGATTCAAATATTTCAGTTTTTTTAATGGATATATCTGAAAAAAGGTCAAAACTTGCATCTCAAAAACTTAAAAATGCAAAGATAATTAGGGCGGACCCTCTAGGCCATGGTGTTTTAAAACAAGAAGAAATTGAACGATTTGATGTTTTATTTTCAGTAGGCCATAGTCTTGAGAGAAATATCTTTCTTTCAATTCTTGCAAAGAAATTCAATGTTCCCAATGCAATTTCATTAATCGACAGAATTGATCTAAAAGAGTCAATTGAGGGAACCCTTGTAGATAGTGCAATTGTTCCGAATCTATTATTGATAAACTCAATACTAAATATTATTAAATCCGAAAAGCCACTTAAAAAGAAAAGTAAAAGGAGATTAATAAAAATAAAGGATTTACAGACAGATGAGATTATTTTAAAAGAAATTAATGTAAAAAGAAAACATAGATGTGTAGACAAAAAGGTTAGAACACTTTCTCCTGAAATAGGTAATTTTTTAATTACTATGATTCTAAAAGATGATAAAGGATTCATCCCAAATGATAATTACAATATAAAGGTTGGAGATACTTTATTTGTTTTATATCATGGTTCTGAAGAAAAAGCACTGAATAGATGGTTTATAGGGTGAAATAAAATTGAGAATGAAGGTTGTTGCTGGAACCATTGGTACGATTCTTAAATTTTTTTCATTTTCTTTTATTCTACCTATTATTCCAGCCTTTTATTTCTCAGAGAGTGGATTTGATTTACTGAATTACAATATTCCTTATTCTGCTGTAATCTTTGCTCTTTGCTCAATTTTATGTTTATTAATTGGACTCAGCCTTGAGAAATTTGGAAGTACTCAAAATTTCACAGATAAAGAAGGTTTTGCGGTTGTTTCTTTTGGATGGATTGTTATTGCATTCTTTGCCTCTTTGCCTTTTGTTCTTACAAATTCAGTACCATCAATAATTGATGCCTTTTTTGAATCTATGTCAGGCATTACAACAACTGGTGCAACAATTCTTGCTTATCCTCTTGAAAACCATCTTCAAAGTCTTCTTTTTTGGCGTGCTCTTCTTCAATGGCTTGGCGGGATGGGTATTATTGTATTAAGCGTTGCAGTTCTTACAAGACTTACTGGTGGTCAAAAACTTATTGAGTCAGAAGCACCAGGTCCTTCTTTAAATAAATTGAAACCAACAATTATGCAGACTGCTAAACTTCTATGGCTTATCTATGTATTTTTCACTATTGCTGAAATTATCATATTATCGCTTTTAGATGTATCAATTTATGATGCAATTTATCACTCTTTTACAACCATGTCTACTGGCGGGTTTTCTGTTCATACGAATAGCGTTGCTCATTTTTCTCCAATTGTTCACTGGGCAATTATGTTTTTTATGATAATTGCTGGAACTAATTTTACACTTCATTATTATGCAATCCATGGAAAATATTCAAGTTATAGGAAAGATTCTGAATTCAAGCTCTACATATCAATTATTTTATTTGTTATTGCAATTATTTCATTAGACCTTATTGCTAGTGGATTTTTTTCCTTTGAAAAATTCAGTGATTCTGCATTTCAGACTATTTCAATTCTAACAACAACAGGTTTTACCACAGCAAATTATGATTCATGGCCTGAACTTTCAAGATTTGTACTTTTAATTATCATGTTTATTGGAGGTTGTGCTGGTTCTACAAGTGGTGCAATGAAAAATGTAAGGATTTTACTAATGCTTAAAATGCTTAAAAAAAAGTTATATGAACTTGTTCAGCCCAATGCAGTTATCCCTGTTAGGCTTGGAGGAAATATTGTATCTAATAAAACCCTTCATACAATTACAATGTTCTTTTTTGCATATATATTGATATTTATTGTCTCTACAGCTGCAATGCTTGGCTTTGGAATGGACATAATATCTGGTGCTTCAGCCTCTGCATCATGTTTGGGAAATGTTGGTCCAGCTTTAGGACTAGTTGGTCCAAATAATAGTTATGAGCTTTTACATCCAGCTGCAAAAATATGGCTCTCTGTTTGTATGTGGATAGGCAGACTTGAAATATTCACTGCATTGATCTTATTTATTCCTTCTGCATATAAAAGAGAAAGTTTTTTAGAATGATAAATATGAACTTATAATAATTCTATAAACTTATATATTATTAACATATTGGGCTTTTAACAAAAAAAGGAAATAAATACATGTATAATGAAAATAGAGGAAGAGGGTTTAACAGAGGCCCTCGAGAAATGCATAAGGTAACTTGTGCAGATTGTGGAAAAGAAACTGAAGTTCCTTTCAAACCAGATGGGACAAGACCTGTCTATTGTAGGGAATGCTATCAGAAACATAAACCAAAAAGATTTTAGTAAAATAATCTAAGATTTATCTTTTTACATAAAAATCTTTTTTTTTCTTTTTATGCAAAAGTATATAAGCTTATACATTACTAGGGTAATTGTTAATAAAATGATTATTTAGGGTTCATTCTCTATTATTTAGAGCAGAGAATTTTATTTTTGAATTTTATTATTTAAATCATAATTGAGGATTATAAAAAATGAGTAAAAGAAATAGATCAAGATACAACAAAGAAAAACAAAATAAAAATATTATTAGATGTAAAGAAAAAATGATACCAGTTTTTGAAACTGATACATGTGAAAAGTTTGAAAAAAAAGCAGGTGTTGAAAACACTAAAATTTGCAAGAATTGCAAATATTCTTTTTAATATTAATTTTTCAATAACTAACATTCAACTATTTTTAGGAGGTTTATACTATGAAAGGTGAAGTTATTTGGTATAACATTAGACAAGGTTACGGATTTATCCAGGGAAACGATGGTAAAGAAGTATTTGTCCATAAGAGTGATATTCCATTTTGGAGCATATTTTTAAGAAAGGGCGATAAAATAGAATACAATCAAGAACCAACAAAAAAAGGTATAAAGGCAATTAATTTAAAAATATTATAATTTTTTTTGAAATAAAGGAAAAAATATATATTAAACTTACTTGTTGCCAAAAAAATCATGACAAAAGAAACAAGTACATTTGCAGAACCTGCATCTTTGGGTTTAATTGGTCTTGCCGTTGCAGCTCTTGTTATCGGATCAGGCTATTTAGGACTTACTTCTGGAACTGAAAAATCCTTGATGGTACCTTGGATCTTATTTTTTGGAGCAACTGCGCAATTGATTGCAGGAACCACAGACATTAAGAGAAATAACATATTTGGTGGAACTGTATTTAATGTTTATTCAATGACAATGTACTCCATTGCATTAACTCTTGTAATTACAAATTTTACAGATGTTAACTTTGATATTAACCATTATGCGTTTGGTTTAATTGCAATTCTTGTGTTTTCATTGATTGCAACAGTTGCATCTTTAATGACAAATAAAACATTGTTTTCAATACTTGTTGCAGTTGACCTTGCAGTTGTGTTATTAATTCCTCATTACATAAACGGTTTTGATTCAGAACCTGCTGGAGTATTTTTGATATTGACTTCGATTTTATCATTTTACGCAGCTGCTGGAATTTTGTTAAATAACATGGCAGGAAAAACAATTCTTCCACTTGGTTCGGCATTTATAAAAAAATAAAAAAAATTTATCTTTTTTTTTATTTATTAAAAAGTTTTTTAAAATTTTATTTATGCCAATATTTATAAAAGCTTTATCGTTCCCAATCATGGGTCGTTTCTATGGTTGTAAATATCGAAAGGTTAATTTCAACTCGAGCAAAAAAACTAAGAGCATCAGAAATTAGAGAACTATTAAAAATAACGCAAGTCCCTGGAATGATTTCCTTTGCAGGTGGACTTCCAAACCCTGATGCATTTCCTGTTGATGTAATCCGTGATTGTATTGGAGATATTTTCAAAAAAGATGTCAAAAATGCTTTACAATATGGAACAACAGAAGGTCTAACTAAACTCCGTGGAGTACTTGCTGAAAGAATGAATAAGAAAAAACACATTGATTGCGAACTTCATGATATCTTAGTTACAAGTGGTGCTCAACAAGCTCTATTTTTGATGGGTTTATGCTTTTTAGACCCAGGTGACACATATCTTACTAGTGTTCCTGCTTATCTTGGGGCTGTTCAAGCATTTGCTGCATTAGAAGCAAATTGTGAATCTATTCCAATGAATGATGAAGGAATCGATATCGATTCTCTAAAAAGAAACCTTGAGCGTTTAAGAAGAACTGGTATTAATCCAAAGTTCCTCTATACGGTGCCAACATTTCAAAACCCTTCAGGGGAGACTATGTCAATCAGCCATAGAAAGGAACTTATCAAAATTGCATCTGAGTATGATTTCATAATAATTGAAGATGACCCTTATGGCGATCTTATATTTGAGGGAAAGCCATTACCACCAATTAAATCATTTGATACTAAAGGCAGAGTAGTATACATCAGTACTTTTTCAAAGATACTTGCCCCAGGTTTTAGATTAGGTTGGATAATTTCACCAAGGGAAATACTTGAAAAACTAATCCTTGCAAAACAAGCAACTGATCTTTGTACAAACGTGTTTTCGCAATATGTTGCCTATGAATACGTAAATCGTGGATTCCTTGATAAACAAGTTGAAAAGATTAGTGAGATGTATAAAAAGAAAAGAAATATTATGCTTAATGAATTAAAAAAGCATTTTCCAAAAGGAGTTAAATGGACATTTCCAAAAGGTGGAATGTTTATATGGATAACACTTCCAAAATCAATTAACACAACAACTCTATTTAGAAAAGCACTTACCAAAAAGGTTGCCTATGTCGTAGGCGAAGCATTCTTCCCAGATGGAGGGAATTATAATTCAATGAGACTAAACTTTTCTTACTCTGATGATAAAACATTAAAAGAAGGTATAAAAAGGCTTGCAGAAGTTATCAAAGAAGAAATGAAGGCAAACTATGAAAAGGAGCCTTTCTTGGCAGAAGGAGTTTAAGGAAATATTTATCTGCTGGGTGTAGGCATATGTAGTAATTCCTAAATAGCTATACTTAAGAGATATATTTATTAGTATTAGTAATCCTAGAAATGATAAATTGTTAACATCAATGTTAGTAATATTATAATCTTTTTGAATCTCGGCAGATCCGAAAATTAAATTTTTTTTATTTTAAAAATTTTATTAAAAGAATTTTGGAAATCGTTTTAAACAAGCATTTATTATTAAAACTACATATATAATATCTGAGAAAAATATCTATCACTAATATGTTTAGTAGAATTAGAATAATTATAAAAAAGCTTAGAAGAGGAATAAATTGGATTTATTTATTACAACATTTGAGTCAGTTGCCGTTTTACTTGGCATTGGTATTTTAGGATTCTACATTATAAAAAAACAGATATTACCTGCAAACATAATAGGTGTCTTATCACCTCTTGCTTTAGAAATAGCCTTACCTGCATTGATATTTACAAGAATAGTTTTGAATTTTACACCAGAAAAATATCCTGACTGGTGGCATCTACCATTTTGGTGGGCTTTTTTTACAATAATTGCCTTTGGACTGACTATTTGTTTTATGTTTCTTTCAAAAAAACATTTGAGAAGAGAATTTGCAATAACCCTATTCTTTCAAAATGCAATATTCTTTCCACTAGCAATACTTGCAAGTATATTTCCAAATGACCCATCATATTTGCTATACTTGTTTTTCTTCACAATTTTTTATGCACCATTCATATTCAGCACATATTTTTTGTTCTTCAAGACAAAAGAAAAAATAAAAATAAACTGGCGCAGGATATTGCATCCAGTTCTGCTTGCAACAATCATTGCATTAATTATTTCTTCATTTGGACTAACAATCACTGAGGACAACATAATTATAAGAATATCCACCCTGATTGGGGCAATGACTATTCCTCTTCTTTTCATAATACTAGGAGGAAATATCTACAATGATTTCAAAGAAAAAGGTAAACTTCATTTAATTGAAATTGTAAAATTTGTAATAATAAAAAATTTTCTTTTCCCTTTAATATTCTTAGGCATCCTTATATATTTAAAGGATTTTATATCACCAACTATTGCAATCATTCTAATAATCCAAAGTGCAGTCCCACCAATTACTGCTGTACCTATTCTAACGCAAAGAGCAGGTGGCAATAGAAATATTGTGAACCAGTTCATTGTTGGAAGTTTTACAGCAAGTCTCGTATCAATACCGCTGATAATCTATCTATTCACCCAGTTCTTTAAACTATAATAATTAAATAAAATATTCAACTAAAAAATATAACCCTTACTGCCTTTGACGTGCTGGGTGTATGCCATAAGCCCCTTTGCAACAGGAGAAAATTAAGATTTTTTCTTTTTTGAGAAGACAGAAGTGCAGTATTTTTTGAATAAATTTTTTACTAAGGTTTGGTTATTTATTATGTATGAAATCGTTACTCTACGATTTTTATAATTTTTATTCAATTTTAAAAAAATTCTATAATAACTAAAAAACCAAATTTTTGTTATATCTTCATAAGGTATATCAAAACTATTCTCTCTATTTTTTATCAAATCGTTTATATCTCCATCGTAATTCTTAAGTTCCTCTTCTTTTTTTACTATTTTATTCTCATATTCTGATGGAAAACCAAATTTATATGGGAAATACTCCATAAAATAAAATATAATTCTTTTTTGAGTAAAGCATAAAATAAAATTCATAAATTTATACATTGGAAAGTATGTTCTAAACACAGGAGCAGTATCTAAAATTTTTTCTTTTGTCATATACTCATCTAAAATATTATTATTTTAAAAAAGTATCGAAGTTTTATACTTTAATATTACTAGTTGCTGGGTCTAGGCCATAAGCCATATGTCTATAGCTTTCGCAGAACCCGGTTCTTAGACGAGTTCACAAAAATATTTGAGTTCAATTTTTTATCTTTGATGGAAAAAAAATAAGGTTTGGAAGTCATCCTTAAAACTTCCATTTTATTATTTTTAATTATTAATCCTGCAGGGTTTGAATACCTTTGATAATACTTCCGACACAAAATATTAATATAATAATTGGTTTGGGTATTCTTCCTTTGAGAAAATCAGGGCTGCTGGACTGGAGATTACGGAGACCTATTCCAGCGTTAAGGGCGATCCCTTCCATTTTTCCATAGATGAGTTTGAGATTGCTGAAATTAAGGAGTGATATTTTGAAAATAGGCGAATTAGAATTCGATGACGATATGGTCATGTGTAACATGATGGGGCCCAATGCCCTGAGGATCATGGATGAGATGATACGGGATCTTGATTTAAAAAAGGGGATGAGGATTCTTGACCTGGGATGCGGAAAGGGGCTCACCTCCATTTACCTTGCGAGAAAATACGATGTGACCGTCTATGCTGTGGACCTTTGGATATCTGCGACTGAGAATTATGAGAGGTTCAAAGAGCAAGGTCTTGAGGATATGATAATACCGATCCACGCGGAGGCTCATGACTTGCCCTTTGCTGATGATTTCTTCGATGCGGTAGTCACCGTTGATTCGTATCAGTATTACGGTCACGAGGTTGAATATCTTGACAAACACCTTGCTCCTCTCCTCAAAAAGGGCGGCAAAATCTTTGTTGGAATTCCGGGACTCAAGATGGAGTTCGACGATGGGATTCCTACTGTAATGAAGCCTTATTATAAGTTAGAATATAACTTCCACACATGCACTTGGTGGAAGGAACTCTGGGAGAAATCCAATCTTGTGGAGGATGTCAGATGCTGTGAGCTGGACTGCCACAAGCGGGCATGGGATGAATGGCTCTCCTGTGACAACGAGCATGCGAAAGGAGACATTCCCATGATGAAGGCTGATGCTGGGAAATATTACAACACTGTGTCATTCAGCGCTGTGAGAAAAAATAAAAGGTCAGAACAGGTTTAAGTAAGAGTGAGTTGGGTGTAGGCATATGTGTTAATTCCTTAATGCCTATAGATTAGATACCCCATATTGTTTTGGCCGTTGTTTGGGACTATTTTTCAAATTTTATATCTGTTAGAGACAGCGGTTTTTGAAATTCTATCAGGTGTACGTCTCATACTAACTGTAACCATGGTATGCGAAATTAAGACCATTCCAAGGAATACCCATAAAAAAACCCATGAGGGTTCCATGTAGATTCCTACAACAGTAGAAAACGAAGCTAAAATTGAAAGAAATATAATAACAATTCCGACTAATGCAGGTATCATACAAAAACCCATATCTTTTATTTTTTCTTTTTTTATTTTTACCATAGTTTATCACCTCTTTTATTTAATCATATTTCGTAATTAGTAGTTTTCAATAATTTATTTACATTTTACTCTCTATCTTTTTCTAACTTTATCCAGAACTCAATATCTTACTGCGATCCAGCTGCATCTTTCATGTAAATATTTTTTATTCTGCCTATATTTACATCTATCATTTTTTAATCTCCTTATTTCTATTTTTTTAATGTAGTGTTTATTTAGAATGGATGATTGCGCACGCTTGTGCGCACGACATCTATCTAAATATTTACTAACGATTCTCTACATCTTCCACTGGCTTCAAGTACATATGAAGTTGTGCTTTTGAGACCTTTATGTTAAGTCCCCTCTCTGTCCAGCGAGCCCCATCTTTCTTTAAGGCTGAAATAGCTAGCATGTTATGTACTCCACGTTTATTTGCCCCAAGTATAGATTCAGCTGCATCTTTGGTCAATTCCACATCAAGATGAGTTATTTCCCAACTTTCAGGGTTTATATTTATTTCCTTTACTTCCCCAATTTTTTCATCTTGAGCGAAGATGTCTGCGTTTTTAAATTCTTTACTTTCCATTGTTTTCATTTATCCTATCCGAAATTTATCGGATGAGAGTAGTATGAAGTAGGTAGTATATATCATTGTGTACAAAGGCATATAAAGGTGTAAAATTATTACCTAATTGTGTAAGATATGATAAAGAGAATTAGAATGAACATATCATTAACCAAAGAAGAAAATGAACTAATTAAAAAACTTGCGAAAGAAGAAGAAAGACCATATAGTCGACAAATAGTCTATATGACAAAATTCTATATAAAAAATAATAAGAAAAAAGAGGTGAAATAAATGAAATATATATGTAATCGATGTGGCAATGTTACTCAGGAACAAGACGTAATAATTCATTATACAAAGGGTTCCGATGGATTAGAAATTGTCGCAATTTGTCAAATGTGCTTAGATGCGTACCTGGAGAAAACAAAGGTAGATACTGATAGAAAAGATGAAGATACTGAAAGAATGAAACTGCAAAGAAAATGGTAGATCTGAGGTCTAACAAATGAAAGACGAAAAACATACAATAGAAGAAAATGAAATGAGAAAAAAAAGAATAAGAAGACGAAGAAGAGCAGAAGAAGAATATGAAGAAACGCATAAAGAAGAAAAGAAAAGGATACAAAAAGATAAAAACCTGGATCAAGAAGAAGATGAAGAAAAAGAGGAAGAAGATGAATATGCGGATTATTCAAAAAAAGAAACGTAGAAGATAAAAAAATAAGCCACTCTGAAAAGACAGTTATTGAAATTGTAGTTTTTAGGGGAGGAAAAAAATGATAGAGAAATGTAATTTCAAATCAAAAATACAACATCATGAGTCATCTGGATGCGATTTAACCCCAAATGATATTGTTTGCCCTGGTGAAGAAAATTGTATTCTATATCAGATCTATCACAACACGAAGAAGAATAAGTAAATAAACAAATTTTGATAGTTTAACGGAGGAAAATATATGAAATGCATTATGGTATCTATTGATAGAAAACCTCAAGATTGTATAAAAGATAAATGCTATTTTTGGGAATTGGACCTTAGTAAATGCAAATGGATGCAGGCCAAATGAAAAAAATGGGGAAAAA
>Ga0272442_10000825_pt1 | contig 48486 bp, 43 predicted proteins | sample SSMForm2O_FD_200262 | JGI IMG/M metagenome (GOLD analysis project Ga0272442, IMG submission 200262) | Marine sediment archaeal communities from Little Sippewissett salt marsh, Falmouth, MA, United States - SSM-Form-2O | ecosystem: Environmental > Aquatic > Marine > Wetlands > Sediment ... | reverse complement strand
ATAGGAACTAATGATCCACCAACAGCAAACGACGACAGCTACACCACAAACGAAGACACAACACTAAACATACCCGCACCAGGAATACTAACAAATGATACAGACATAGACGAAGACACACTAACAACAAACCTCATAACAGACGTAACACACGGAACACTAAACCTAAACACAAACGGAGCATTCGACTACACACCAAACACAAACTACAACGGAATAGACACATTCACCTACCAAGCCTATGACGGACAAGAATACTCAAACACAGCAACAGTAACAATAACAATAAACCCAATAAACGACCCGCCAACAGCAAACGACGACAGCTACACCACAAACGAAGACACAACACTAAACATACCCGCATCAGGAATACTAACAAATGACTCAGACCCAGAAAACGACCCAATAACCGCAATATTGATAGATGATGTTGAAAATGGAACATTAAATCTAAATTCAAATGGTGGATTTGACTACACACCAGATTCGAATTATTTTGGAACAGACACATTCACATACCAAGCATACGACGGACAAGAATACTCAAACACAGCAACAGTAACAATAACAATAATAGGAACTAATGATCCACCAACAGCAAACGACGACAGCTACACCACAAACGAAGACACAACACTAAACATACCCGCACCAGGAATACTAACAAATGATACAGATCCTGATTATGAAACATTAACAGCATTGCTGGTAGATAGTGTTTCAAATGGGATATTGACATTCAAATCTAATGGATCATTTATATATAATCCAGATGGTGGTTTTAATGGTGAAGATAGTTTCACATACAGAGCCTTTGATGGAACAATAGTATCAAACATTGCTACTGTATATATCAATGTTACACCAGTAAATGATCCACCAATAGCATATGATGATGATTATTTAACAAATGAAGATGTAACCTTAATTATTTCAGAAAATGGGATTTTAGATAATGATACTGATCCAGAAAATGACATATTAACAGCATCATTAATTACAAATGTTACAAATGGATATTTAAATCTATATTCTAATGGTACATTTGAGTATACTCCATATACAAACTATTTTGGTAGCGATCAATTCACATATAGGGCTTTTGATGGTTTAGAATATTCAAATTCTGCAACTGTAACTATTACAATCAATCCAATAAATGACCCGCCAATAGCAAACGATGATTATAATACAACTGAAGAGGACACAACACTCATTATTCCTGCACCTGGAATAATTGCAAATGATTCAGATGTAGAAAACGATCCACTTACAGCAATACTTGTTAGTGATGTAACACATGGCACCCTTACATTTTATGAGAATGGTTCAATAATTTATACACCAGGTAATGATTATATTGGACCTGATAGCTTTATTTATAAAATAAATGATGGATTAAATGATTCTAACAATGCAACAGTTTATTTAACTGTTTATCCTCTAAATGATCCACCAGTTGCTCACGATGATAACTATAGTGTAAATGAAGATACTACTCTTAATGTTGCAGCACCAGGTGTACTTGCAAATGATACTGATCCTGAAAATGATCCATTAATTGCAATATTAGTAAGTGATGTCTCTTATGGAATATTAAATCTAAATATGAATGGAGCTTTTGATTATACTCCAAATCAAGATTATAATGGTATTGATACATTCACATATCAAGCCTATGATGGTATGGAATACTCAAACACAGCAACTGTTACAATAACAATAAATCCAATAAACGACCCGCCAACAGCAAACGATGACTACTTCACAACAGAAGAGGACACAACACTAAGCATACCCGCACCAGGAGTATTAACAAATGACACAGATCCAGAAGACGACCCGCTAACTGCAATAAAAATAACAAATACAACAAATGGAACAATAACAACATTCAACTCAGATGGCTCATTCACATACACACCTGATAATGATTATGCTGGAACTGATACATTTACATACAAAACAAATGATGGTTTACTAGACTCAAACACTGCAACAGTAACAATCACAATCACTCAAGCAAATGATCCACCTATAGCCAATGATGATGAATATACAACAGACGAAGATACAACACTGACAGTTACAGCACCAGGCATACTAATTAATGACACAGATCCAGAAAATGATTCTTTAACATCAACATTGATAAGTGATGTTACACACGGAGAATTAACTTTTAATGAAAATGGTTCATTTATTTATAATCCTGACAGTGAATTTTATGGACTTGACAGTTTCACTTATAGAGCATTTGATGGAGAATTAGTCTCCAATATTGGAACAGTTAACATTACAATTAATCCCGTAAATGATCCTCCTGTGGCAAATGATGATTACTATTCAACAGATGAAGATACAACTCTTAATGTTGTTGCTCCAGGAGTACTTACAAATGATACAGATCCAGAAAACGATCCTCTGACAGCATCACTAGTAAGTGATGTCACAAATGGAATATTGACCCTCAATTTAGATGGGTCATTTGATTACACACCAAATACAGATTACCATGGTACTGACATTTTTACATATAGGAGTTATGATGGTATCGAATATTCAAACATAGCAACTGTTACAATAACAATAAATCCATTAAACGATCCACCAATAGCAAATGATGATAATGAGTCTGTGAATGAAGATTCAATTGATAATCAGTTAGATGTACTTTTAAATGATATTGATGTTGATGGTGATACTTTAGATATTATTGATGTTACAACACCATCTCATGGAAATGTCTCCTATACTAGTGATTATGTATATTATACACCTAATCAAGATTATAATGGACATGATGAATTTAACTATACTATAACAGATAACAATGGAGAAACAGATACAGCAATTGTAAATATAACAGTTATACCACAAAACGATCCTCCAAACACTCCAAGTAGTCCAAATCCAAGCGATGGACAATTGGATGTTGATATCAATGTAAATATTAGCTGGACCGGTGGAGATATTGATGGTGACCCTGTTAATTATGATGTTTATTTTGGATTAATTAGTCCACCTCCACAGGTAATAAATAATCAAACCGATACGTATTATATACCTGGAACAATGAACTTTACAACAGATTATTATTGGAAGATTGTTGCTTGGGATAATCAAGGAGTCTCAACATCTGGACCAGTTTGGAACTTTACAACAGAAGGTGAATATGATTGGGAGGCATTTCTTACTTTTGAAGAGACAGATGGTGAAAATGACAATATATATTTCGGTGAGAAAATAACTGCATCTGATAATCAAGACACTTGGGATACTCCAAAAGATCCTGCTGGCTCTCAACCATATATAAGAGCTTGGTTTGATACAGATTTTTCAAATCCATATGATGAACTTTGGAAGGAGTATAAAAAATCACCTGATGATAATAAAATATGGAATTTAACTGTTAGATGGGCACCATTGGATAATTCTTCACCTACCGAAATCACAATATCTTGGAATTCCTCTGTTTTTGATAATACTGAATATAATAACATATTTCTAATGAACAATTTAACTGAAGAAACAATAAACATGTTTGTACAAAATAATTATACATTTAATGCATCGGCATTGACCTATTATGAATTTAAGATTATTTGCAATAATAAATTAAAGATTACTCAACTTAATACAAATTGGAATATTGTATCAATTCCATTCAATCAATCTATTAGTAAAACAAATATTTTAGTAGAATATGATGGAAATGAATATTCCTGGCAAGATGCAGTAAGTAACAATATAATACTAACTTTTATTTACACTTGGACCAGAGATGCGCCTCAACATTATGAACTGACAAATATCTTAAAACCAGGTTATGGTTATTGGATATATGCATATCAGCCATGTAATCTCTTAATAGATGGAGCTAGTACAAAATATAACGATGGATTTATAACAAATATGCTTGAAACTTGGAATATTGTTGGTCTTCCAGATATTAAATCTTTGCCAAAAGAGGATCTATATGTTCGTTATGATGGTGATTTTTATAGTTGGGCAAATGCGACAACTAGCAACAATCCAACAGGTGGACCAATTCTCCTAGGATTTATCTATAACTGGACAAGAAGTGCTCCTCAAAAGTATGAGCTTACAAATACATTTAATCCTGGATATGGATACCAGATGTATGCCTACTTGAATTGTTCTCTTTATTACTATGTCGCAGGTCCTTTAGGCCTTCTACCAATTGGTGATAAAAACAATATAGAAAAACTATCTTCTTCTGAAGATCAGATTAATATAAATGAGAATAATGATATTTCTAATAAATGGAATATCAAATTAGAATTAAATGAACCAGGAGGAGCTTACGACTCTGCATTTTTCGGAGAAAGAATTGATTCATTAGATACCATTGATTGTTTTGATGTTCCAAAGAATCCATCAGGAATATCTCCATATATCCATGTTTTCTTTGAAGAATCCCTTTCTGAGCCATACAACAAGTTGTGGAGAAGTTTCAAACAATATTCAAATAAAAATAACTATTGGAATTTGGTTGTTCAATGGGTTCCATCTTATCCAAATTCACAAACAAAAATTACTATCTCATGGGATAAAGATTCTTTTAAGAACTCTAATTATAATAGTGTGGGATTATACGACAAGGAAAATAATATTAAGCTTGTTGACATGTTATTAAATGAGTATTATACATTTTTTTGTCCTACTTTAACGTTACAGAAGTTTAATATAATATGCTCTTCAAATCAACCTCCAATTACTCCAAATAATCCAAATCCATTTAACAATTCAAATGATATAAAAACAAAATTATATTTAAGTTGGTCTGGGGGAGATCCTGATTTAGATGATGAAGTTACATATGATATTTACTTTGGTAAAACTATACCTCCAAAAAAGGTTGTAAGTAATCAATTTACAAATACATATAAACCTGGAACTCTTGAAAATAATACAATCTATTATTGGAGAATTGTGTCTAGAGATAGCTATGGATTAGGTAGTTCTGGACCAATATGGAGTTTCATAACTGTAAAATCAGATATTCAGAACAATATTTCAAACAAGATTAGTTTGGAATACCCAAATCAAAAGCTGTTAAGAAAAAATATGATATTTAATAGGATAAATTAATAAATATGTAAAATAATAAAAGGTGAGTATATATGAAAAAAGACAAAATTAAGAAAATATGTGTAGCTGGAATAGCATTGATATTTGTAATTAGTGCTTTTGTGCCTGCAGTTAGTTCGATAAGAATAAACATCCGGACTATTATATACATTGAGAATCAGATCAAGTCTAAAATTGATCTTTGTAACATGGATGAACCAGAGCCAATATCTGATGAATGGAATTTGACTTTAGAATTCAATGAACCTGGGAGCGCATATGACAACGCATTTTTTGGTGAAAAAATAAATGCATCTGACGGCCAGGATGAAAATGATGTTCCAAAAAGTCCACCTAGTATTCCACCATATATTCGTGCTTGGTTTAAAACGGATTTTTCAGACCCTTATGACGAGTTATGGGAAGAATATAAGCATTATCCTGACAGCTATAAGTACTGGAATCTTACTATTCAATGGGTTCCATCTGATTACACTTCACCAACAACAATTACTATCTCTTGGAACAATACTTCTTTGAGTGATTGTGAATATTCATCGGTCATCCTTTTTAATATTGATAATGGTGTAAATGTTTCAGATATGCTTGTTAATAATAGTTACATATTTACCTGCCCAGCTCTTTCTTTACAAAACTTCAAGATAATTTGTAATACAAATCAAGCACCAAATGCAAATGATGATACTGATACAGTTGCCGAGGATTCAAACAATAATCAGATTAACGTATTACTTAATGATAATGATCCTGAGGGAGACGATATGAATATTACAGATGTAACCCAACCACCTCATGGTGCCGTAACATACAATGCAGATTATGTTTTTTACACACCTGAAACTGATTATAACGGCAATGATTCATTTACTTATACAATACATGACGGTGAGGGCGGAACTGATACAGCAACTGTTAATGTTACAATTACTCCTGTAAACGATGCACCTGTTGCAAATGATGATTATTACACAACAGAAGAAGATAATACTATAAGTGTCCCAGAGCCGGGAATACTTGCAAATGATACAGATCTAGAAAATGACCCCTTATCAGCAACATTAATCAGTGATGTTACACATGGAGATTTGACTTTTTATACAAATGGTTCGTTTATTTACTCTCCAGATGATGACTATGTTGGTACTGATAGTTTTACATATAGAGCTTTTGATGGGGTTGCAGTCTCTAACCTAGCAACAGCTCATATAACAATTTCTGCTTCAAATGATCCACCAGTAGCATATGATGATTATTATTCTGTAAATGAAGATACTACACTTAACATAGTAGCACCAGGAGTTTTACAAAACGACACAGACCCAGAAAATGACCCACTTACAGCAGTATTAGCAGGAGATGTTTCACACGGAACACTAAACCTAAACTCAAATGGAGGATTCCAATATACTCCAGACACAAACTACTACGGAACAGACACATTCACCTACCAAGCATATGATGGCCTTGAATACTCAAACACAGCAACAGTATATATTACAATTACATCTGTAAATGATCCTCCAGTTGCAAATGATGATTACTACACAACAGAAGAAGATACAACACTTATTGTAACAGAGCCAGGAATACTAACAAACGACACAGATCCAGAAAACGACCCGCTAACAGCAGTACTATTCAATGGTGTTAGCAAAGGTACATTAACATTTTATTCCAATGGATCTTTTATCTATAATCCTAATAGCAATTATTATGGATCAGATAGCTTCACATACAAGGCATATGATGGAGCAGTGGTATCTAATACAGCAACAGTATATATTACAATTACATCTGTAAATGATCCTCCAGTTGCAAATGATGACTATTATAGTGTAAATGAAGACACTACTCTAACAGTTTCTGCACCAGGGGTACTTGAAAACGATACAGATGTTGAAAATAATGCTCTAACAGCAACATTAATCTCAGATGTTTCCCATGGAACTTTAAGCTTTAATTCTAATGGAGGATTCCAATATACACCAGATACAAACTACTACGGAACAGACACATTCACTTATCAAGCATACGATGGACACTCATATTCAAACACAGCAACGGTAACAATAACAATAACAGGTACAAATGACCCGCCGATAGCAAACGATGATTACTACACTACAGACGAAGACACAACACTTATTGTACTTGAACCAGGAATACTTGAAAATGACACAGATCTAGAAAACGATCCGTTGACATCGGTACTAGTCGGTGGTGTCTCTCATGGTAATCTGATTTTTTATGGTAATGGATCATTTAAATATACACCAGATGATGGTTTTGTTGGGAGCGATAGTTTTACTTATAGAGCATTTGATGGAATTGTAGTTTCAAATATTGCTACGGTATATTTATCTATTTTACCTGTGAATGATCCACCAGTTGCTTATGATGATAGTTATACAACCAATGAAGATACAACTCTCAATGTAGATGAACCAGGAGTACTTACAAATGATACAGATTTAGAAAACGATCCGTTGACAGCAGAACTTGTAGATGATGTTACTCATGGAACATTAAACCTTAACTCAAACGGAGCCTTCCAATATACTCCAGATGGAGAATACTTTGGAACTGACACTTTCACATATAGGGCGTATGATGGTCTTGAATATTCAAACACAGCAACAGTAACAATAACAATAAATTCTGTAAACGATCCGCCAAATGAACCCAGCAATCCAAATCCAGCAGACGGAGCAACTGATGTGTCAACCTATGCTACTTTAAGTTGGACGGGAGATGATCCTGAAGGTGATAATGTTACATATGATGTATACTTTGGAGATTCTAATCCACCACCAAAAGTATCAAGCAACCAAACAACATCATCATATAATCCACCAGGTGAACTCCAGAATGATACAACATTTTACTGGATAATTGTAGTCTGGGATGAATATGGCGCTTCTACATCTGGACCTACCTGGTCATTTAGTACTGAATCGGAACCTAATCAGCCTCCATTTGAACCAAGTAACCCAGTACCAAGTAATGGATCAACAGATGTATCAATCTACACAGACCTTAGTTGGTCTGGAGGCGATCCGGAAAACGATAATGTAACCTATGATGTATACTTTGGAATTGCTTTTCCACTACAAAAGGTTAGCTCTAATCAGTCAGGAAACTCTTATGATCCGGGCACTCTTGGGTTTGATAATACGTACTACTGGCAAATAATAGCTTGGGATGAATATGGTCTATCAACAAATAGTCCGATATGGAACTTTTTAACAAGAGATAATAATCCACCAAATTCTCCAAGAAATCCAGATCCATCAGAAGGTGAGATCGATGTTACTATTTTTAAGATTCTTAGTTGGTTAGGTGGTGACCCAGATGGTGACACAGTTTTCTATGATGTATACTTTGGAACAAGCATTTCCCCGCCAAAGGTTGTAAGTAATCAATCTGCAACAACATATGACCCAGGAACACTAGAGCTTGGTGTTAAATATCATTGGCAAATTATATCATGGGATGAATATGGATATTCAACAAAAGGCCCTGTGTGGAACTTCACAACAAGAACAAATGCCCCACCATATAAACCAAGTAATCCAATACCTACAAACAACTCAGAAAACGTATCAATATTTGCAGATCTTAAATGGGATGGAGGAGATCCAGATGGAGACCCAGTTAATTATGAAATATTCTTTGGTACAACATCTCCACCACCATTGGTAAGTGATAACTATACAAGTACTGTATTTGAACCAGGCAACATGAATTATACCACAAGATACTACTGGAAAATAATTGCATATGATGAATTTTTTACAAAAAATGAAGGACCTATCTGGACATTTAGAACAGAAGAGCAAGCAAATAGAGAACCTACAAGACCAACTATAACAGGTGCTCAAGTAATACATGTACCTAATAGAGATTATGAATACGAAATATCTACAACTGATCCAGACGATGATAATGTATTTTATTATATTGACTGGGGAGATGGGACATTCGAGGATTGGGATGGACCATATAAATCAGGTAATAATGTAACAATGATTCATTCTTGGCCAGCCTCTACAAAACTCTATGAAATACAGGTAAAAGCAAAAGATATTTACGGTGCAGAGAGCGATTGGGGAAAAATGTATGTATTTGTGTTGAAGAGCCGCGCATCCGAATCAAACTCATTATTGTTAAGATTCATGGTTAGATTTATAGAAAGATTTCCAATACTTGAAAGAATATTTACATCAGGTTCTCTATATAATTTGTTAATCAGATTGTACTAGATTAAATCTTAAAATTTTTTTTCTTTTTATTTTCTTAAATTTAATATAACAATTATTTTTAGGGCATATATTGTAAAAAATCTTAATAAATTATTATATGGTTTATTTTAATATTTATTTTATAATATTTAGCATAAGATTTATATAATTTAACTATTATTATATAATTAGGAGATGACAAGCATTCGTCGGGACAAAGGGAGGGCACCTAGGGCTAACCATAGGATTTAGATCAATATTTCTACGATTTTATTTTTTATTAGATAAGTAGATTTTAAATTTCTAATATGAATATCAAAATTTTAAAAAAGCTTCTTTCTAATTTTATTATAACAATTACATTATAAATATATTAATAGAAAAATATTTATATCATTAAATACACAATATATATTATAAACAAAAAGGGTACTAAAAATAAGGGATAATATGAGTATTATTACATTAGATATTTTATCTAAAGCTATAGCAAATAAAGTTGGAATAGGAATTGATGAAGCAAGAAGAAATGCTGGTTTTGTTCTTGATATATTTGGTTATTCAGATCGAGTTATTGACAATGTGCTAAATAATGAGGATAGGCAATTATTTTATCTTTTAGAAGAAGAAGGTATGCTTACAACAGATCAAGAAGATACAATCCTATATGATGGGAGAGAGTGGCGCACACATTATTGGGTATTAAAGAAAAAGACTATTATAAGATATGCACAAAAGAAAAAAGGTAGTTTTGGAAGTGTTATCTCAGACAAACCTATCTGGGACTTATCTGATAGAAATATCTATGACTCATTAAAAGAAGAAAATTGGACTACTAGGAAAAGCAGGATTTAAAACAAAATATTTATAAAGTAGATTATTTATATTATTAATATAATATATAAATTTATAAATGATATTATGATGAAAAATTATTCAAATAAAATAAATACTCAAGACAAGAAGGCAATTCAACTATTCACGGATATAGGTTTTAAAGAAAATTTTGCAAAAACACTCATTTACATTTCAAAGAATGGAGGATGTAGTTCATTTGAAATTGAGCAAGAAACTAAACAAAGACAACCTGAAGTAAGTGCAGCAATGCAGGAACTTATAGGAAAAGGCTGGATAATTAAAAATGATTTCAGGAAAAAAAGAAAGGGAAGACCAGTTCAAATTTATAAACTAGCTTTTCCACTTGATAAAATTTTAATAAAAATTGAAATTGAAAAAATAAGAGAGCTTGAAAAAACAAAAAAGGATATTTCAATTTTAAAAACGTTAATTAAAAGAAAATCACATTAATTAATATCAATATAAAATTGGGGAAAAATATAGGTAGTCAACCATGGGGCCATAAAAAATGGTCCTATGGTAATAGATTTTTAAAAAATAAAAAAGTATTTATAATATATCAATTAATATATATTATTAACAAAATATTTAGATTTGTCTAAAAGGTGAAGTAAATGGATGAAAAGAAAAGTTCATCTATAAATAATGCAATTAATGATTTACTAAAGACAAGCATTTTTAAGGAAATTTCAAAAAGAAACAATAAAATCTTTGCTGAAAAACTTGCAGTATGGCTTGTAAGATATATTCTAATGATTTCCTCAATGAACGAATCATTAAAAATTGATCTTGAGGAGGTATTATTTAATTTACATGGTGAAAGATTTAGAAAAATATTAGAGGTTACAGAAAAGACTTTTAATAAAATTCAAAATGACTCTGATAAATTCGATAAATATATTTGGTAAAAACATAATTGTACAATTTTAATTTTATTGTCGATATTATAAAATCTTAAATTTAATTTTCCTTGAAAGCTATATATTTAAATAGTAAATAAAGTATTTATATTTTCGAAGTGGATGGGATGTTTACGCAAGATAGTTTACCCTATATTAACTTAATAAAATTCATAAATTTTTCCCATTTTGACATAATGTCGCGCAATATTTATATAACATCATTTCGAAAATATAACATGGCAGGAGAGAAAAGATAGATTTATGCTAGAATTTAAAAGAAAAATAATAGAAATTAAGAAAAAAAATTCTGCAGTTTCTGAAGTATTAGGTACAGTATTAATATTAGCAATTAGTGTTGTAATATTAGCTTCAGTATATATTGCAGCTTTTTCTTTACCAGCACCATCTAGAGCACCTGTTGTAAATGCAGTTGGAATGACTGCTAATGATCAAGATATAATAATATCTCACCAGGGTGGTGATAATCTAGCCCTTGATTCAATATTGGTTCTCACAGTTGGAGGAAAAGATATAACTTATAAGATTGAGGATTTAATGGACCCAGAAGACACAAAAGATGGATTTTGGAATATAGGTGAAGATCTTGTATTTAGTCATGATATTAGACAACTTCAAGTTGATGTAAGAATTATTGATCCAGATTCAGATTCAGTAGTAATGATGGGGGTTCTTCAAGAAGGATTGCTTTTAAGAGATCCTTATACTTTTACTCTCAATGCCACTGATATCACAGCAAATTCGGCAAAATTAATAATGAGACATAATTTTTGGGAAAAATCTGGTGATGTTAGATTTGCTTATAGAGTAACTTCAGGCACATGGTCATATACACCTTGGATTTCAAATTCAGGTGAGGCAAATTTTGAAACATTAATAAATGGATTAAAATATAATACAGAGTATGAGTATAGAGCAGAACTTCAGTGGGGCATTAATTTTACACAAGGAGGAATTAAAACATTTATTACTGATGAACCAATAATAGTTACTCTTGATCCAACTGATGTAAAAACCAGATCTGCAAAAATAAGGTTACAATACGATTTCAAAGGTATTTCAGGGTTTGTTAGTTTCTCCTATAAACCAAATGGCGGAAGTTGGATTGACACTGCATGGATAGCTGCCTCTGGACAAGGCAATTATGAAGAGATAATTTCAAGTTTAATCCCAAAAACAATTTATGAATTTAAAGCACGAATAATGTATGATATAGTAACAAAAGAAGGTAACACTAAAACATTTATCACTTGGTCAATTATTATGGGCATGTGGAATTTTTCTGAAGGAACTGGTACAACAGCATATGATTCTTCAGGGCTTGATAACCATGGTACACTTGTTGGACCGCCAAATTGGGTGCCAGGAATTAACACAACTGGATTGAGTTTTGATGGTATTGATGATTATTTAAGAGTATATGATTCTTCAAGTTTAGATATTTCACAAGAAGTATCAATAGAAGCATGGATAAAACCTCTATCAAAAAGCGAGGGTTATATCGGAGATATTACAGGCAGTGTAATTGATGAATCTTGGTTTGGTCCAAATTATGGTCGGGATTCAGACTTAATACAGATATCAGGTAATAAATACGCAGTTTCTTTCAGAGGTGATAATGACGATGGATATCTTGCTACATTTTCAATAAGTAGTAATGGAATAATTAAGAATGTTATTGATTATTTAGAATTTGATACATCCAATTGTTATGATTCTGATATTATTCACATTATTAATGACGTATATGTAATTGCTTATGAAGGACCAGATTTTGATGGATTTTTAAAAACAGTAAGAATTGATTCAAACGGTCAAATCCAAGATACAGTGATTGACACTTTAGAATATGATACAGTAAATGGACAAGATCCACACATAATAAATGTTAACGGAGATATTTACACAATTGCATTTAGCGGTTTAAACAATGATGGATATTTAGCTTCAGTTGAAATCTCAAGTACTGGTATGATTAATGACTCAGTAGTTGATTCAACTGTTTTTTTTGATACAGAAACAGGTAGTGCAATATCTGAACCAAAGATTTTCCATGTTGGAAACAACAATTATGCAATTATTTTCAGAAATCCTGATGATGATGGTGAAGTTCGAACTTTACATATAAACAATGATGGTACTTTTACATTAGTTGCTCATTTTGATGGATCATACATAGATAAATTTGTATTTGATGGATATGATGGATGGAGACCAAGTGTAGTTCATATTAATGGAAATATATATGCAGTCGCTTATAGGGGTAGAGACTTAAGAGGTTCATTAACAACAATTGATATAGATGCAAATGGAATTATAAAAGAGGATATTGTTGATAAACTATATTTTGATGATAATTATTGTTATTCACCTGAAATATTACATCTTTCAGGAGATTATTACACAATTACTTATAGAGGAGTTAATGATGATGGATTTATTGCAGTTGTGGAAATTGCAGTTGACGGAGCAATTACAGATTCTGTAATTAATTCCTATGAATTTGACACAACAGATTGTTATAGACCTAGGATTACCAACTTTAATGGTGATACATTTATCATTGTATATACAAATAATAATGAAGGGTATATCAAAACAGTAAATATTACCGCTGTACCAGATTTTTCAGAAATACATGTTTCACGTTATACAATCTTTGATTTCACTGAGCCTGATATAGTAAATGTAGCAAATGATATATATGCTATAGTTAGTCAAGGTTTAAATGGAGATGGATATCTAAGAACATTTACAATTCAAAATACTGGAGATGTATTAAATAGTGTCATTGATGTTTTAGAATTTGATCAATTAGATGGTCGTGATAATAAAATAATAAATATTGCTGGCAATATTTTTGCAATCGTATATAGAGGAGCCAATGATCACGGATATATAAAAACAGTTGAGATATTAAATAGTGGAGATATAAAGGACGATACAATAATTGATACTTTGGAATTTGATAGTTCAAGATGTTTTGAACCAAATATTATTCATATAGCTGGGAATTATTATGCCATTGCATATCGTGGTCTAGATGATGACGGATATTTAAAAACTGTAGAGATATCAAGTACTGGCCAGATAACAGATGCATCTATAGATACACTTGAGTTTGAAGGAAATTATTGTGTTGAACCTAATATGATACAAGTAACAGGCAGTGTTTATGTAATTGCATATCGTGGTCCGGGTGATGCTGGATATGTAAAAACCGTAAGTGTGATGAATAATGGAGATATTGTTGACACAGTAATAGATTATTATGAATATGATGGTTCTTATGGTTTTGAACCAGAAATTATAAAAGTTAACAATAATATATTTGCAATAATTCATTCATATCAAACTGCAGGCGGATATATATCCTCAATTGAAATCGCAGATGATGGAACAATTACAAAGAGTGTGATAGACAAATTTAGGTTTGACAACAGACAACCAAGCGGTGATGATGATTGTTATTCTCTTGATATAATTCATATTGATGATTGGGTTTATGGAATTGTATATAGAGGAGAATATAATGCTTATGTTAAAACCCTTAAAATAGGAGATTTAGGAGACATATCTGATAATAATGATGATTATTTATTATTTGATGGAAATGGTTATGATCCTAAAATAATACATTTAGATGGAAACATGTATGGTATAACATTTAGAGGAGCAGGTTCAAATGGAGTAATAAAAACTGTTGAAATAACTCCTATTAATGCAACCTGGGCAAGACCGGTTGTAAATAAAGAAAACGCATATGGTCTTAAATCAGATGGAATATCAATATTTGGATATATTAACGGCAATACTATTTCAGCACCACTTTCTTCAGATTATAATTATGTCGTTTTAACATTTAATAGTTCACGTAGTGAATACCAGTTGAAAATCTATATTGATAGTGTTTTAATAAATGAAGTTAATTTATCAGGCACAATAAACGTAAATGGAAATAATCTCATTATGGGATATGATTACAATTGTGAGATTGATGAGGTTACACTTTGGAATATTGAATTATCAGACACAGAAATTCTAACAAATTATAACCTTTTAAAACCTTGATTTTAAATAGATTAATTATTGAAGGTGGATAAATGAGGAAGAAACGGAACATAAAGATCTTAAGCTTACAGAGCAACAATTATGGAGCAGCAGGTATAATTGTTGCAGTAATGCTCATAGGACTTTTCTTTACCTTTCTTTCAGTAGTCCAATTAAGTTATATACCTAATTGGTCTGAGGAAAGGGAAGCAGAACATATGGAAAAAGTAGCAGAGCAATTCACTCAATTAAAATTTGCAGTTGATGTATTATCAACTCTTGAGCAAAGTGGTAATAAAATTACAACTTCTTTAACATTGGGTACCAATGAAATCCCTCTTCCACTTTTTTTAAAATCTGAAAAATCATTTGGTTATCTTAGATTGATGGAAGATGAGAGTGTAATTAACGTTACTGATACAACCCCTGTTACTAACTCATATGAGCTTGGAAGTATAAAATATTCGCCAAGAAATTCAAAATATATTGAAACTGATTATATATATGAAGCTGGAGCAGTTATTACTAGTCAAACTCTTGGAAATACAATGTATATATTACCTTATTTTACTGTAGATTTCTCAGGAAATGTTGATATTACTTATGATGCTATAGACTTTATTGATATTGCTGGAAAAAAATATACAACCGGTCATGGGATAACACAGCTACAACTCCAATATAAAAGTAAAAATACTAACATAATAAATAACGCTGACAAAATTACTATTTCAACTGAATATATGCCTGCATGGAATAAATTCTTTAATGATACATTAGAATCAGCAGGTCTTATTTATGGTGCTGGCAATGATTATGAAATATTTGAAAATGATGTAGATGAAGAAATAACTTTAGATTTCAATAATGGTCTAACAGTTGATGTAACATTAACAATAACTGAGATTAACATTCAAATTGGACCTGGATGGGCAAGTTGAGGCGAACTGATTAATGATTAGTATAATAAAATGGAATTTGAAGAAGAAAAATGTTTAAAAATAATAAAAATTCCAGAAATATTTATGCGATTTCAGAGGTAATTTCAGTTCTTCTTCTAATAACAATTACAATTGGAGTATTTGTAGGACTGCATATAGTAATTACTGGAGATCCTGGGCCAGAAACACAACAATCAGTAATAATATCTGGAAATTTAGAAGGGGAAAAATATATAGTTGAGCACAGTAGAGGACCTTCACTAAGTCTGGATACTAAATGTATAGTAAACATTGGAGGTTTTATTAAAAATTATACTGTAGGAGATCTTCTTAGTGCTGAATCAAAAGAGGATAATTTTTGGAGTATTGGTGAGAGATTCACATATAATCTTGAAAATATCTCCTACTTGCAAGTAACACTCTCAATTGTTGATATTGAGACAAAATCGGTTATTTATGACCAAATAATTCAAAATGGAATAATAAGTGAACATCCATATTTTGTATTTACTTTGGACCCTACAGACATCGATAGTGGATCCGCAAATTTATGGTTGAGCTATAATTTTCGAAATTATTCAGGATCTGTAAGATTTTCTTATAAAAAACTAGGGGATAGTTGGACAAACACACCTTGGATTGCGAAATCAGGTGCTGGAATGTATAATAGAACCATAAGCAGTTTATTATCTGATAAGATATATATTTATAGAGCAGAGATGACATGCCAATCAAATCTATTAAACAGCACTGAAATACCAATTTTACAATCAGAAATCACCTCTGTTGACAAAATTGTTCCCTATAAAGAAACTATATCTCCAAAAACAATTGTGGTTGATGGTAATTCTAATCTTGACAGTGTTTATTTGTGGTATAGATATTCTAATGATAATGTCTCTTCAGGTGAAAATTGGTGGCATAAATCATGGAGATTCCGTAAACTTATAACAATTGATTCATCAAAGGTACTTGCTGATCATACGAACTTTCCTGTTTTAATCTATCAATCCTCCGATAGTGACCTTTCATCAAATGCCCAATCAGATGGAGATGATATAGCATTTATATTATACTCAGATAATTCAACTAAATTAAATCATGAGATTGAATCATATTCTGATTCAACCGGAAAACTAATTTCATGGGTTAAGGTTCCAAATCTAGCAAGTACAAGTGATACAAAAATCTGGATGTATTATGGAAATCCTACAGTAAACAATCAGGAAAATGTTGCTGGAGTTTGGGATTGTAATTATGTTGCTGTATGGCATTTAGATGAAAACCCAAATGATGATATTTTTGGGCACTATGACTCAACATCAAATAACAACCATGGCTATCCTAAAAACTTTCAAGATGGAGGAGGGGGAACAACTAACGCAATTGGAAAAATTGGTGGAGCTGATTATTTCGCAGGGGACGATGATTGGGTTGAAATTCCTCATAATGAAAGTTTAGATATAAATGGCAATAAACTTACTCTTAGTGCATGGGTAAAAATGACTGCTAATCAGGATGATGATGAGGGAATTGTTATAAAAAGTGATGGCAGCGATTATAATATACATCTAGGAATTCAAGGAGACGAAAAAGCTAATTTCAGAGTGAAGACACCGTCTGGTACAACATATCTAACAGGCAGTACAACTTTATCAGTAAACAATTGGTATTATCTCTATGGCATTTATAATGGGGTTACAGCAAAAGTTTATTTAAATAGCGGCGAACAAGGTAGCGATAATAGAAATGGAAACGTTGTTTCACCTATCGCTTCAGTATTAATTGGCAGACGTGCACTTGGAGACAATAGATATTTCACAGGTGTAATAGACGAGGTTAGAATCTCATATAATGAAAGAAATCCAGAATGGTTTAAAACAGAGTATAATAATCAAAATTCTCCATCAACTTTTTACAGTATTGGAAGCCAGGAGGAATATTCAGGAGATTGGAGCGAGTGGTCCAATATAAATAATCCAGATACATCTTCTCCGTGGAGTTTTAGTTTTGATTTTCCTGATGGTGATGGTTATTATAAATTCTATAGTTTAGGTATGTATAATGGATATACAGAGGTTACTTCGACAATAGAAGATGCTCATTGTCAATTAGATACTTCTTAAAAACATTCAAGATGATTTTATTTTATTAAGGAGAAATTATTTTTGATTTTTTCCTCCTTTTATAATTAATAATTACTTTAACAATACCAAAAAGCTTATATCTACTTAATTTATAATTAAGAAAAATTAGAAGGAGAGATGGGAAATGAGAGTTGATAACCCTAACGAATTAGTTGGAAAAGAAGTTTTTGATGCAAATGGAACTCCAATTGGTTGGATTGATAAAACTTGGAACAGTTGGAATCAGGAATACCCAGGATATTTCTTTGGAATAAAACCAAGTGAAAACACAAGATGCAATTATTTCAGAGGCACATACAAGCTCATACCTGTAAGTAGTGATTATATCAGAGAAGCCTACGATCGCGTCATACTCAATAAAACAATAGATGATCTAACAAAATACTGGAACAAAACAATACCCTGCGGACCAACAACCTGGCCAACAGACCAATTAATCGACATGCCAATTTATGACAGAAACCACTCAAGAGTAGGAACACTATATGCTTGGGTAGAACAAGGCGGCAACCTTCAAAACTATGGATGCTTTGTAGATCCTTACCTTTGTCAAACATGGAATATACCAAACAACACACTTATGCCTATACCAACCCAATATATCTATCAGGTATCTGACGCTGTCACCCTAGATAAATCACTTGATGAACTACGCGAATATTGGAAGCAACATCAAAAATATTAAAAAAAAAATTTACAATATACTCTGAAGAAACCAAAAAAAAAGGTTCTTCAGTCTATTTTTTATTAATTAATTTATTTTATATTATCCTAAATGCTTAAATACAAGTTCTCTTATTTATGGCAATACTTTCTCCTATAAATTGGAAGTATACATTAATTAAATTGTTAATTAGAGGTTATTAAATTGGAAGATAAATCTAAAAATACAGAAATGAATTCTGATGATTCGCCAACTGAGAATAAAGAAGAAAATGAGATAGAACAATCTTCTATTCCTAAAGAAAAAGTTGAGGAAAAAAAAGATACCACAAAAGATACAAATGAAGTTAAGGAACCTGAAATCAAAAAAACTGATGTAAAAGAATCACAGACAGAAAAAAAGAAGGATGCGAAAAAATCAGATGAAAAAACCAAGAAAAAAGCAGATAGAGGAAAGGATTTCAAATATATTGTAAGACTTTCGAATACTGACGTTGACGGTGAAAAAAAGATAGTATATGGACTGGCAAGCATAAAGGGAATTGGAGTTCACATGGCAACACTTATCCTTTATGAGTTAGGGATAGACAGGAATGTAAAAATTGGTGATCTAACAGATTCCCAAATTGAAAAAATACAAGGTATTATTGATGGGGTTAGTTCAAAAGCTCCACGATGGATGCTTAATCATCGTAAGGATTTAGAAACAGGTGAGGACATTCATTTGATAGGTTCTGATATTGATATGAGATTAAGAGATGAGATTAATATTTTGAAAAAAATCCGGTCTTATAGGGGCATAAGACATGAACGTGGACTTCGTGTAAGAGGACAAAGAACAAGAGCAAATAATAGAAGAGGACTTGCTCTTGGTGTATCTAAAAAAAGAGAGATAAAAAAGTGATTACATGGGTAAACCAAAATTTTCAAGAAAAAAATATGAGACTCCAAGTCATCCTTGGCAGGAAGATCGTATAAAAGAGGAAAATGAATTAATAAGAAAATACGGCCTTAAGAATAAGCGAGAGGTCTGGAAGTCGCAAACAAGGTTAAGAAAATACAGAAGCCAGGCAAGAGAACTTCTTGCAAAAGTAGCAACTGGTGATGCTCAGAGTAAAAAGGAAAGTCAACAATTAATAATAAGTTTGAACAGGTTGAATATATTACCCCCAAATTCTACCCTTGATGATGTTTTAACACTTAACACCGAATCAATACTTTCTAGAAGACTTCAAACACTTACATATCTTAAGGGTCTTGCTAATACTTCTTATCAAGCAAGACAGCTTATATCTCATGGACATATTGCAATAAGTGATAGAAGGGTTACTGTTCCAGGATATATTGTAACAAAAGATGAAGAAGGTGAGATTGGTTATACAAGTGACTCTCCATTGAATGATGTAATGCATCCTGCACGGCCTAGAGCTGATTTTAAATCTGTACCAATAGTAAAAAAGGATATTTCAAAGGTTGAGAAAAAACCTACTGAACCAGTAAAAGAAGAAAAAGAAAAATCTACAAAACCTCAAGACAAAGATGATAAAAAGGAAACAAAGAAAGAAGAACCTTCTAAACCAGAACCGCAAAAACAAGATGAAATAAGAGAAAATAAACCAGAAGATAAAACAAAAGAAAAAGTTGAAAAAGAACCAAAAAAAGAAGAAAAAAAAGATGAAAATAAAACAAAAGGTGAATAAATATGGGTAGATGGGGAATTGCTCACATTTTTGCGTCTTTCAATAATATAATTATCACAATTACTGACTTAACTGGTGCAGAAACCATTGCAAGATGTTCTGGAGGAATGGTTACAAAATCAGCTAAGGATGAGGGAACACCTTATACTGCTATGAAAGTAGCCCAGACCGTTGCTGAAGCAGCCCATGAAAAGGGAATTGATAGAGTAAATGTAAAAATAAGAGGGCAAGGTGGAAATAAAGCATTAACACCTGGTCGGGGTGCTCAAGCAGCAATTAGAGCTCTTGTAAGAAGTGGATTTAAAATTGGTAAAATCGAGGATGTAACACCTATTCCTCATGACGGTTGTAGAAAAAAAGGTGGAAGACGAGGAAGAAGAATTTAGGTGAAATTAAAATGAAGGTGGACATAAAAGAGCTAAAACCTAAAAAAGCAATTATACAAATTGAGGATGTAAAACCTTATTTTGTAAATGCTATAAGAAGAATAATGATTTCAGAGCTACCTAAACTTGCTGTTAATGATGTTGTTATTTATGATAATACTAGTGCTCTTTTTGATGAGATTATCTCACATAGACTAGGACTTGTACCAATTCCAACAGATCTAAGTCTTCTAGCGTTTAGAGATGAATGTGTATGCAAAGGTAAAGGCTGTCCAAACTGTACAGTTAGATATACTTTAAGTAAAGAAGGAGAAGGAACAGTATATTCAGGTGACCTGCAACCTGCTGAAAAAAGCTGGGCAATAAAAGAGGACAAGATACCCATAGTAAAGCTTTACGGTGATCAAAGACTAATTCTTGAAGTAGAAGCAGTTCTTGGAAAAGGAAGAGACCATGCAAAATGGCAAGCTGTTCAAGCACCTGCCTATAGAATGGAAACTATAATAGAATTTGATAAATCAAAAATAGATGAAGTAAAAAAATTTGTTGAAAAACTTCCTGAAAATCTTGTTTCAATAAAAGGTGATAAACTAATTCTTAAGGACCCAGTAAATTTAACAATTCTTGAATCTTACTTAAGTAAGGAAAATATAAAATTCATCAAAATTAAAAGAGACCCAACTAAATTTACATTTCATTTTGAAACAGATGGCTCTTTTTCTGCAAAGGATGCAATTATTGAATCAGTAAATATTATTCAAAAGAAATATGAAGAATTTGGTAAACTTCTTAAGAGTCTTAAATAATTATTATAAATTTAAATTACCAAAAACATCTTTTATCTATTCTCTATTTTTCTTAAGTGAATTGGGGGCCCGTAGGGTAGCTTGGTATCCTTGTAGCTTCGGGAGCTATAGACTTGAGTTCAAATCTCGGCGGGCCCATTAATTCCTTATCTAGACTCTTTGACCCATTAATTTGACTTAGATAATCTCGAAGGGAATTGTGTAAAAAAGTACTGATTCTTATCTTATGATGATGTGCTAAATTAAGGAGTTCTGCGTCAATCGTTATAGTCGTGCGAATCTTTGCCATATAGCTAAAAAGTATATACTTTTCCCATAAATGCTTTCTGCCAAATAGCTGGGGTAGTTAGGGTATTTTACAACTCTTTATACTAATTTTAATATCCTTTTATTCTCTAAATAAGTAAAAAATTGCCTCGCTACCCCTACTACCGAATGTTTAAATATCCAAAACCTGATTATTTTTATAGAGGGAGGAATTAAACCTGAAAAATAAATTCCTTGTATTAGGGATAATACTTCTATTTCTAGGAATGAGTTTTACTACCTCTATTGCTGTTAATGGTCCAATAAATCCAATTAGTAATGGTAACACTCTTTATGTAGGTGGAACAGGGGAGGGCAATTATACTACAATTAAAGAAGCAATTAAAAATGCTACTAATGGTGATACAGTTTATGTTCACAATGGTACTTATTATGAGAATATCAAAGTGAAAAAATCAATTAGTCTCATAGGTGAAAATAAAAATACAACAATAATTGATGGAAGCAACAATGGAGATGTTATTTTTATTGAAACAAAATTAGTAAACATAAGCGGATTTACAATACAATACAGTGGAGAAAATGCTATTGGGATACAGCTTTGGTATTCATACAATAACAATATTGATAATTGTATCATAACAAATAATTACTGTGGAATATATCTAGTTGATTCAAATCATAATAGTATAACATCAAATACAGTAATCTCAAATTCTGAACATGGTATATATCTTCTTTCATGTATTAATAACACCATCTTAAACAATCATATTGCTAATAATGGTGGATTTGGATTATATCTTTGGGGTTCTAGAACTACAACAATACAAGGGAATAAAATCATATCGAATAGCTTATATAATATTTGGAATAGACAATCTAGTGTTAATCAATTATTGGATAATGAAATATCAAATTCTGAACATGGAATTATGGTTGATGGTGGTAACAACCTTGAAATTTTTAACAATAGTATATACTTAAATTCTTTTGGAGTGCGATTAAGGGGCTCTAACAATGATATTGCTTATAACAACATTTCAAACAATAAGAATAATGGTTTAGACATTTGGTTTTCTAATAATAATAAGATTACTTCAAATGACATAATTTCAAACAGATGGAATGGAATTTATCATTGTAGTAGTAAAAATAATGAGATTTCTAATAATAATATTGTTTCAAATAGATGGGCAGGTGTAGCATTGTATTTTGATTCAGAAAAAAACAGAATTATTGATAATAATTTCAACTCTAATAATGAGCAGGGATTGTATATTGATGATTGTAATGAGAACTATATTGAAAATAATATCTTTTCAAATGATGGTCTTTTTATTATGTTCCCCTGTCAAAATTTTATTGTAAACAATACTGTTAATGATAAACCACTTTTATATTTGGAAAGAGAATCTAATATGGTTATTGATGAGGATGTTGGACAAGTGGTTTTAGTTAATTGTCGCAATATTATTATAAAAAATCAGGTAATAACTAATACCTCAATAGGTATTGAATTATGTGGAACAAAAAATTGTATTATAATGAATAATAATCTTTTAAATAATTCATATGGTATATTTTTATCAATTGCTTCAAGAAATGTTATTATTAATAACAATATAGAATTCAATAAGGAATATGGAATTTGGCTTATTAGTTCAAATATTAACCGTATTGTAAAAAATAATATTATTGAAAATGAAATAGATGCATATTTTATGGTTTGGACAGTTAAAAATAAATGGAAAAAGAACTATTGGAATGAAGAGCTAGTAAGTCCAAAACCAATTTATGGAGAAATATTTATGCCAGTAAATGATATTCCTTGGGTAAATTATGATTGGAATCCCGCAAAAGAGCCATACGACATAGAGATTTGAGAGTCTTATTTTAAACACCCCCTCGCATTGTTCCACCCAAATTAATAGTAATCCCCAGACCCCTTAGTCCCGTTTGTTTCTCAGCATGTTTTAAGCAGTCTAAACAAAAGTCATATATGGGTCTACAAACTTATTCTACTATATGGTAAATATACTAAAAATTGGGGACCTGGGCTCTCTACTTATCTTTATAGCTGTACTCCTTGTAATAACAGGTGTTGTCTCTTCGGTATGGAGTCTCAGTGGATTTCTAGGGCTTATAATGATTTTCTCAGCACTTTTCATCTTATATAAGAAAAAAGGCAATATCAGGAGTTTTAAGAGTAATCCACCATTTTATATGTTATTTATATTGGGCGTGATTCTCTTTTTCGGAAGTTATGCCGGTTTTCAGGTTTTACCTTTCTAAACACTTAAATACAGATACCCCGATTAATAACTTGAGGGAATTGTTATGGAAGGAAAGTCTGCCTTGTTGTATAAGACGCTTGTTATAGGAGTTATTGTTTTATTCGTAGGTATCGGTATACAACCTGCAATAGCATCTATTCAATCTGAAGAAAGCGATTTAGATTATATTAATATCATATCAGAGTTTTCAGGTTTAAGAGGAAAACATACAGTTAAAATGAGTCAACAGGATGTAGATGAGTTGGATGCTTTCTTTGATTCTTATTTTGATAGATTGGATAATTCACAATCAGATGAAGAAACCTCGCTGATAATTAACGAAGCAATTTTGTTATTAGATGGGTATGATTTGCTCTGTGGTTTAAGTGTTGAACAAGTGATAAGAAAATTCTCACAATATAATGAGTTGGATTCTGATTCAGATTATTTCCCCGTGGAGGCAAGTTCAAATTGTTTTATTTTGGGGAGAACTACTTGTACCTTTATCTATAGTCCACTTTTTGGAATTATTGATTCTATAATAGAACAAAGCGGAGATATTCTTTTTAGTTTTTTAATATTTTTAGTTCTTTTTAAACAATTTACTATAGCATTTGGTTTCCCGTTTTTTCCATTGAGGATTGGTTCATATATTACAATGGGTTCTGAATTTAGAAATTGGCCTGATTATTCATATAATAGTGCAGAGGGATGGATAATTTCTATTGGAACAAATGGTATTAATAGTTGGATTGGAGAATTTGCTGGAACACTTGGTTCTTTTCCTGGATGGTGGAGTTCATATTTTATTAGTGTTGAAGGGTTTTTTGGTTTAAGGTTATATAATCCTCAGAATGGCAAAAATACGCTTATTGGATATGCAAGCAAGGTGGGTATTGAATATGATTAAAGGTATATTAGATAAAACACTTGTAATTGGAGTTATAGTTTTATTTATTGGTATTGGTATTCAACCTGCTTTCGCTGTAGCACCTGAAACAACTGATATTAAAGAAGATTGTAACCTATGTGCAAAGAAGGTTAGTAAACAACATATGGTTAGATTGAAGAATGTGGTGGATAGATTAGAAAAGTTTGATACTCAACTTTCGATAATATCTAAACATCTACCTGAGTTTAAAGAGAAATACCAAGAGGTATCCGATAGAGTTAATATCCTTTCAGAGATAAATGAGATATATCTTTCTGAAATGGAATGGAATAATCCTATTATCTGTGGAATTATTGGAGTTGTATATGGTTCATTAAGTTTAATTTGGAATTTTATTGGGAGTGTATTTTATTCTCTTCCTTGGCCATTAGATAAGTTCATAGCAATCATTGGCATTATTGTTGGTCTTTCATTAATGAGTATCATAAGTATTTCCTTTACTATGGATTGTTGGTGGATATAGGAGTGATTATGAGAAAGAAAATCTTAATAGTTGTTGGAATTACAATCTTATTTCTTGGAACATGTATTACTCCATCAATTGCAGTTGATAATGTAAAGAAATCTTCTATATCTATTTCTAAAGGTAACACTCTTTATGTAGGTGGGCCAGGACCTGGTAATTATTCAATGATTCAGGATGCAATTGATGATGCATCTGAGGGTGATACTGTTTTTGTCTACAATGGGGCTTATTATGAGAACATTGTGATAGATAAATCAATCAGTCTTGTAGGAGAAGATAGGGATACAACAGTTATTAACGGTGGTGGTGTTGGAGATGTTGTATTTATTTCTGCTGATTATATAAATATCACTGGTTTTACAATAAGAAACAGTGGATATTCTAAAGCAGGAATTAATGTTTTCTCAAATCACATCATCATCACAGATAACAAAATCACATCATGTAGAAGTAATAGCATCCGCCTCGAATCTTCCAGCAACAATATAATCACAGATAACAACTTCACAAAAAGTGGTAGCATCTACCTTAAAAGTTCCAGTGACAATATCATCACAGATAACAACATCACAAAAAGTGATAGGATTAAACTCTTTTGTTCCAGTGGTACCAAAATTTCAGGTAACACGATGATGGGTAGTTGGAGTAATATATTGATAGAAGGTAAATTAGAGCATTGGAACACCCAAGATATCGACACATCAAACACAATAAACGGCAAGCCAGTTATATACTGGAAGAACCAGATTGGCGGGACAGTACCAGCTGGTGCTGGACAGGTCATCCTTGCCAACTGTACCAATGTAGTAGTAGAAAACCAGAGCATTAGTAATTATATTGTAGGAATACAGTTAGGCTTTTCATCTGGTTGCACCATCACAGGCAACAACATCTTTTCGACTGCCGATATAGTTAGCATATTGTTCGAATCTTCCGATGGTAACAATATAACAAACAACACCGGAAATGGTATTCACCTCAGCGGTTCAGAAGACAACAACATCATCTCAAATGAATTTGCATTCATAGACCTCTGTTATCACAGCTACAACAACATCATCAAAGATAACACCATCACAAACAGCTATGGTATATACATCTATTATTACAGTAATAACAACATCATTACAGACAACAACATCTTCTCGTCCGACCAAGATGGGATATATATCAAGTTATCCTATAGCAATACTATTAAAGACAATAACATCACAAACAACTACAAGTATGGCATACGTCTTTGGGGTGAAAGCAACAATATCCTAGACAACAACATCACAAATAATGGCGGGTATGGCATAGGTGTAGACGGTGATAGCAACACTGTCTCCGGTAACAACATATCAAATAATGGGAATGGAATCTATTTCGAGTATTACAACAAAGAAAACATCATCATAGACAACAACATCACAAACAATATCGGGTGTGGCATACATCTTGATGGTGAAAGCAACATCATCACAGGTAACACCATCTCGGACAATCAATTTGGTATTAGATGCCCCAGTATATATAGTTACAACAACATTATTTATCACAACAACTTCATAGGCAACATAAATAACTCCTATGACGAAGGTAGAAATATCTGGAATGATAGGAAATATGGTAACTACTGGGATGATTATGAGGAAAGATATCCTAATGCCAAACCAAACAAATTCAAACCATGGATGTGGAACACACCTTATGAGATAGAAAGTGGAGATAACAAGGATAAATGTCCCTTGATAAACCAATGGCCAAAATCAAGAACTAGAACCTCTATAAAAACTGCTACAACTATTCATCCAATAGTATATTGGCTGTTGGAGCGTTTCCCATTGCTGGAAAGACTGCTATCTTTGTTGTTGTAAAACTTAAATATCCTATACCAGATTAATAATATTGAGGGAGAAGAGAATTATGAGTAAAAACCCTGTATTGTATAAAGCATTGGTAGTTGGAGTTATAGTTCTATTCATTGGTGTTGGGATACAACCTGCATTTGCAAAGGTATCTATTGAATCCAATAATACTGGACTGGTAGAAATCACAGTACAATTTTATGAGATAGATAGAACCTATAATCATACTGTAATGCTTACACAGGACGAATTAGCAGAATTAGAGAATCTGATTAATGATTTTGAAATCAAGATAGATATTGCTGATAATAAGATTGAGACAGAAGCTATTTATGAAGATATAGTAGTGTCATTGAATGATTATGGTATTCTACCAAAGAGTATGAGTATTGAAAAAGCTCAAAGGTTGGTAACAGGTAAAGAACATAATCCTGTGGTTGTAAAACTTTTTGAAAGATGGTATAAGAGAAATCATGAAAGCATGGGTAATAGTGAAAATATGCTATGTTTAATATCAGGAGAACTCATAGATACAAACCATTTTACTGGAGCACGGGGAATAATAACATTTACTAAACCAGTATGGAATTTATTGATGAAAGCTTCATATTTTATAGGTGAAAAATTTCCATTACTAGAAGAATTATGTCATGAATTTTTTTTAAACATTCAGTTTGGAATCGCTAGTTTATGGTGGATTCGTCCTTTTGGAGTTGGATTTGAATTATTCTTTGGAGATAAATGTGTTACATCTGATGGTACAGATTATAATCCTTGTCATGGAATTTTCTATTCATATGGATTAAATGGTAAGACAACCAATTTTGGAGATGATGTCTATGGACAACTTCCATTCTCACCTTTAATGTTTTCCATTGATTCTGAACATATTATTTATTATTATTCAGGAGCTATCGGCTACACAGGACTAAAGATTCGTCTTCTAGGTCCTCCTCAAAAAAAGACAACGCACTACTTTAACTTAATTGGTTCAGCTCTTTGGTTTAAAATCGGAGAAGAACATCCATAGGAGTATAGAAAATGAAACAAAGAATAATTGGTAAAGCTCTGGCAGTTGCTGTCATCATACAGTTTATTGGTTTGTCTTTACAACCAAGTATAGCAGTTCAACCAGATACAGAAATAATTGATATTGAACCTAAAGACTATTTGTTTCAGACAATTGTAGACATAGCTAACAACCTGGAAGTAAAGAACCTATTAGAGAAGTATGATAATGATTTGTTTAAGGTTGATATAGATAGGAGTATCTATCGTAAACTCTTTTTAAGAAATCCCAGACTAATGTTTAATACACTATTAACAAAACCCTCTTTGTCTGTTGAATATCTTGATAAATGCTACAATAAGGGAATTGAGATTACTAATATTCTTGGTGAAGATAAGGTATTGGAGACAATGGAGAATGCTGAGGTTACTGATACAAGATTGTTTGATGAACTAAATGATATTATCTCTAAAGATGTGGAATTATCAAGTAGATTTGCAACGCTTAAAGAGATGAACAATGAAATGAATTCTATTTTGGGTTATCCGTATACAATAATTTGTTCTATTTTATATTTTCTCATTATACCATTTGAGATATTTTATAATTTAATTAACATCTTTCAAGATTTTTACTTTATATCTTTATTTCTTGCTTTCAACATAGCGATTAGAATGCCTTATTGGGCTGTTCTTGTTATATTAGCATATGGTTTTGATTGTTTTGATTTAGATTTAGATTTTCCTTGGTGGCCTTGGTAAACTTAAAATCAAATCCTATTTTCTCCTTATAGATAGTGTAGGTTTATATTATAAAGACTCCACCCTCTATTTTCTAGCTAGAAATTTTGACGTTATTAGCCGTTATCTCTCTCTAATAGGAGACATTAAAGTTTTTATTTAGAAAACAGTGTAATTTCACAAATCGTAATCTTAAAAATACAAATAAATGCCATATTTTCGTGTGAGGACCTTATTCCTTATTCAGAACCAGGGTTTTTAGTACCCCGTTTTTTTGTAGCGTTGGAATTCCCATAATATCCACCCTTTCTACGTGTTTTTGTATCTTTTGAGCCCTTCGGTCTACCGAGTGTCTTACCCAATGCCTTTAGGGCTTGTAAACGGTGCCTCGTAGCTTCCGCAATTGACTCCCTTTCTAATTGAGCTAACCGGACAATAATATCACGAACCGCACGACCAATTGCCGTACTTGTATCTAGGTTCTCGTTGAGGGAAAAGATACTTATTCCTTTGTTTTCCATCTCCTCAAAGAACCTTACTGCTTCCACTGCGTTCCTACCAAGCCTGTCGAACCGGAAGGTTACAACACCACTGTATTTCATACTTCGAAGGTCCTCCAGCATCTTATTGTAGTTAGTCCTTTTGAAGTAATCCTTCCCCGAGCCAACATCACAGTAGATTTTGCCAACTTCAAAGCCCTTGTAATCGCAGAATTTCCGGCAGGATTGTATCTGTTGAATTAGGTCCTGTTTGTCGGTGCTTACCCGGGCATAAATTGCTACTTTCAAAGATTATGCCTCCACCCCGCAAAATTCTGTTTCTAAGAAGATTTGATTGAGGCATTCCTCGCAGTAAGCGTTGCCAGAGTCACGGTTCGTCCACCACAGATATTTAGAGTCCGGCTCCCACCACCACTCCTTGTCGAGATTGTTAAAACAGATTGAGGGCTTAAGGATTATTTTCTTTTTACAAAGAGCACAGATAATTTCTTCCATCCCTAGTTAATTAGTTTGTAGAGATATTTATGGTTTTTTATTGGTTACTTTTAAAAGTCTCAAATAGGAGAAATAGCGAGGGTAGCTGGGGTATTTTCTTAGTCTTAGAGAATAAATTTTTATTTTTTATTATTTTAAGGTTTAAAATTTACCCTACTACCCCTCCTACCTATATATCTATTACCTTTTTTTTATTCCTGTAAACACTTGGACTTGTTTTCCTTTTATTACCTTACGTCCGCTACTTACAGGAAATATTGGGTTGCTTAGTACTTTTTTACAGAACACCTCATAGCCATAGTAGTACTCAGGAGCAATTTTAGTTGAGTGTTTGTCGTACTCCTTGTACATTTCAGTTTTAACCACGTAACTTCCTGTTGAAGCAGTATAATTGTTAAATAGCCATTTAAGAAACTTGTCTTCTCCAAGAACTGCGTCTCTAAAAAGCTTTTCAACTTGTTTTACCGATAGATGTCTTGTTATAATCCAGTCGTTAGCTTTTAGTCGTTCGTATCCTTGGATCAACCAGTTTAGCCAGGCGGATTTCATCCTCTCTGTAGTGTATCTAGTAACTATTGTTGCATTTGGTTTAAAGGTATTAGGGAAGAAGATAAAATCAAATCTTCCGTATAAGGCATCGTCCGCGTATTTTAGGTCTATATGAGGTATTCCGTTTGCTCCGAAGATGTGTTTTATTATGGGTCGGTATTCAAATGCTGGTTTGAATTTCTGCTGAATTGTTATTGTGTCCCCACCTGTCAATGTCTTAAGTAATTCTAGGTTTGAGTTTGAGAGTTTATATGGCATCTCAGAACAGATATTTGCTATCTTTCCATAGATGCCAAAGTTTGTGAATTTATCTGTAAGTTGTTTTAGAGATAAAGAGCAATAGTTGTGTTCACCGATTATCTCTTGTATGATTCGATTTAGTGTTGTTTTTCCTGAGTCTTTGTCTCCCCAAAGATATATGAGTTTTTTTGTCTCTGTGTGTGGTGATAGGATGTCGCCTAGATGTTCCTGTAGTTTTGGGATGTCGGATTTTTTTACTAGGGTTGCTATATATTTTTCTATTTCTGTTGTTGGTATGCTACTATCGTAGGTTATTGGTAGTTTTACTGTGGCAAATATGTCTGGGGAGTGTGGTAGTGTTTTCCCTGCATCTAAATCATAAACACAGTTTTCCAAACATAAATATTTCCGGTTTTCTTCGATTTCTTTGGGGTCAAAATAGGTCTCCCTTCGTATGTGTCCTAATACTTCCCTTACTTTGTGTTTGGTTGTGATTCCTTTCAGGAGATTTTGTATTAAGGTTTTAATTATAGGGATTGTACCCCTATGCTCCCAATATCCTTTGTGGTATAGATATATTATTTCGTTTTCTTTATTGGTTTTTACCAATTGCTCTTTCGTTTTTGTGTCGTAGATAATGCTTACAGCAATATCATATGGGTCTATTTTTGTTCCTTTCATTTCTTTTACTCCTGATGTCATTATAGTATTCACTAACAGGTTACTAAGAACTAAAAAAATTAGTACCAGTTTTGTAAATTTATCTATTGACATCATATGGTAAACACTTATGTGCGTAAAAAAGTGAAGATTACGTTCCAACACTTATCGTATTCTAAATATTTGCTTAGACCACTTTGGATGATTCTTGCGACTTTCGTAAATTTTATTTGTTGTTACAATTCTATTTAATCCATATACCTTATTTTTTAATGGAGTTCTCCAATGAAATATTTTTTGAACAAGATATCTATCTTCTTTTAATTTAACAACAGCTCTTGATACCGCGTTATATTGTGATTTAGTTGGATTTTCGGTATTAAAAACATAGAAAACCATATCTAATAGAAAACACCCATCTCCAACATCTAAAGCTTCCAGGATTTTTCTCTGAATCCAACCAGGACCAAGACTCATTTATTTTTGTAACTTTGAACTATTATTTTAATTTGATGTTAATGATTATTATTGAAATAGTATCGAAATAGTAGTCTATTTATTAATAGAGTTTAACTAGGCTAACTACTCAACCCTTATAGAGTTCTTTGCTTTAGACATTGTTTCTAGCATTTTATAACGTGGTTAAGCATAACATTATCGTAGATTTTTTTGAGGTCCTCTTTCGATTGGAAATTGTAATGCTGTAAGTCTACATCTCCATTTAGACTATGCCCCATAAGTATTTTCTTAACAGCCGAATTGCCATCTCTACGAGTCCACTCTTGGGAGAAGTACTTACGAAGCAATTTAACCTTTATAGGAGAATTTCGAAAGAGCCTCATTAAATGCGATTGTCCGAATAGTTCTTTCAACTTATTGTTGTTGTTATATAAAACAATGTAAGCCTCTAAAATCTCCTTAGTTTCTGGAGTAAAAAATGAAATTCTACTAACCTTTGTTTTTGTTGTCTTTCCAATCTTTGGATTATGTATTATTCGGATGGTTCTATTTTCAAGGTCTATATCATCAAACGTTAGTTGGTATATCTCTTCGGCTCTTGCACCTGAATCTTTACCGAGATGTATTAATGCTCTTGCTTGTAAATAATATGGGGAATCCTTAAAGTAATCTAATGCTTCATCTATTTGTTTTTTTGGAACGTGAATAGGTATATACTTTTGTTCAGATGGAGGATTTAATTGGTCTGCCCAATCTATTTTTAGAAAATACAGAAATTTACGAATCGCATATGTTCTTTTCCTATAGGTGGCAAGAGAATGATTATCCTTTAGTTTCTCGAGGTATTTTAGTGTTTTTCGTTTGTCTATTGTACTATTTGTATAAGCAAGATATTTCTCAATAATCACCTTTGTTTGGTATAACCATTCATCACAAATCCCCTGTATCTTTCGAATAGACAAATACTCGTTCACTTGTTCCTCACTAACAGGAGTAGATGCCTGTTTAATACGCGCTTCGGGAGCTATAGACTTGAGTTCAAATCTCAACGGGCCCATGCATAAAGGAAAGGAATTTTTATGTTACCCTTACCTACTAGAAAAACGTAATATTCTTAATACTAAAAACCTAAAAAATTTAAAAAAAATATGGGTAAAATTCTGGTGGAATTTGGGTAAAATAATATAAAAGAATCATAAATATTATTAAATAAATATAAAACGGAGGTAAGAAATTGAACAAGAAAATTATTGCCATTGGTATTATTTCACTATTTGTATTAAGTGGAATTGCTATAAATGCAGCAGCTATACCAACAGATAATTCAAAAGGTCCAATGCAAAAAATGTTCAACAGGTTTTGTGACATGATTGGATGGTGCAGAGGTAATGGAGTAACCGCTGATTTAGTAAATATTACAGGAATATTTGAATATGACGGTACAAACTTCTACATAGGTGACGCAGAGCTTCATTTTGGACCAACATGGTATATTAATTCAGCTGAATCTTCAGTAGACTATGATGGTGACGGAGAAAATGAATTGGTAATTGACGAGCTTTTTGGACTTGTAGATACAGAAATTACTGTTGGAGCCCATGAACAATCTGATGGCTGGTATAGTGTTTTTACAATAAATGGTGAAGTATACCGAGAACCAGGCGTACCTGTTTGGGCTGGAACACATAGATGGCGTTGGCGAAACAATCAACCAGATGAGTAAAAATATACTTTCTTTTTTTTTTTATTTTTTTAAGAATATTATCGTTTAGTTGAAAGTTTTTTATAATATTATCAACATGTAAATTAACTAATTTTCAGATTTATCCTAATGATTTTACAAGAATTTTATTTTAATACGACAATACTTTCAACTTATTCCATACTGATATAAAGCAGGATACTTAGTGCAATAATTTCAAATGTATATGCTATAAAATTTAATTCGTTGAATCCAGGTGTAAGAAATGTCCTGCTCACATATGGTGAAACCTTAATGAAATCATTAGCTATATTTTGTAGCGAAATAGTAGATATAATTGAACGTATTAATAAAGCAAGAATAAATATATTTAAACTTATAAGAAACCTTGTTTTTGTTTTTCGATAAGAATCAAAGTAAACATAAAAAAGTCCTATAAGAAGTATAATCTCAATAGCTAAGCAGATTAGAGCACCGGTATAATAGTTTACCGAACGATCTATTCGTATAGGATCGATTTGTATAGGCAAATTATTTAGCTCTGAAATGATGTTTTGAAGACTGAATATAGATATAGTATACCCGAAAATAATTCCAATAATTATTAATCCAAATATTGATGCAATGGCTTTTGTTTTTGGATTTAATTTATTTTTTAAAGATATCTTTTTCATTTTTTCACCTTTATTATATTACTTATTTATTTCATTTTTACCAATTTTGCTCCAAATTTCTTTAAAAAAATGCATATTTTTTTCAAGTAACTCTGCAGGAAAATATGCCATTCCATACTTATTACCAACAGATATAATCAAACGGTTTTTTTCCAACATATCAAGATGGTGTCTTGTTGTTTTATAATCAAGTTTTAAAATATTGGCTAGTTCATTTGCATTTCGCGGTTTTTTAATAATTTCATTAATAATGCGTGCCCTATTCAAGCCTCCTGAAGTTCCTACCAAGATCCACCAGAAGAGCCGCTTTGTTGCACGCATAAAACATATCCTAGGTTCATATTTGTTATTTCAATTATAAACTTTATTATTTTTAATAAAGGTTATTGATTCTTTATGTATTTGGTATAAAATATCCCCATATATGTGGTGTAGACTTAAATGAACTGTAAAGGATTTGCCCTACAAATTGATCATCCCTATTTTCTTTTAAAATTACAATTATCGGTGTTCTATGATCTTGCATATTCTTTGTATATCCAAAAATAAGTTTAGATAGCATATAAACACTAATTTCTCCAATTTTTTTATTATTTGGATTTGTAATTTCACCTGATAATTTTATAAATCCGAAATTTGAATATACACCGTTAAAATATGCTTTTACTTCGTCAATATGAAACCCATTTCCCCAATGTCCACGACCTAATCCTCCAATAAAAGTACCATCAGACATTTTGGGAGAAGAAAAAACAATAGAACGTTCATTAGTTGTTGGGAAAGCCAGTAGCGTTGGTGTAAATAAAAGAATTGTACATAATCCAATAACAAATATTTTATTTTTCATTTTATCATATCCAAGAATATTTCTATTATATTATTACACTTATTCTTTTTATTTTTTTACCCAAAAGTTACCATAATTTAATATAAAAATAAGTTTAAAAAAAAAAAAAAAAAAATATTTTTGATAGATTCAGAATCCAAATAATAATTTTAAAATTGGAAAAGCATTTGGGAATCTTTCTAGTAGTCTGAGAAAGAGGAAGCTATAAGACGCTCTGATTCTTGGTGTCGATAGATAAGCAGATATCACTTCAAAGTCCCCACTGTCAGCCATATTTAAAACTGTTACATTTCCTTCAAATGTAGCCTCTTGTAAATCAGGTGCTACTACATCAACCTGAACAGTTATTTCGCCATCTTCAGGTTTTAGGTCTTCACCGTTTAAAGGATAGAAAGTCCATTCGCCCCATTCTGGATATTCAGATATCTCCCAATCGAGATTTGAACCAGGGTCACCTATGTTTTCAACTGTAAAGCTTCCAGTTATTACAGAACCTGGTGTTACACCAGTCCATCGAAGATCACCATTACAAGTAAGATCTGACTCTCCAGTTTCAGAACATTCAAATGTTGAAGCTTGAAAAGCATCAATACCTGCTTCAACAACTGAGCCATCATTCAAATCAGAGGCCTCAAATTTTATCTTAATCTGATCAGATGGTGCTATATAATCACTTATCATAAAGCTATTTATTTCCCAACCAGAATAGGATTCAGGTCCAATAGTTTTCGCAAGAACCCAATTAGATCCATCATCATTTGATATAAAAACCTTAAAATAATCATTATTTGGATCATTTCCAAAGTTGTTAGTATACCATAAAGCATATGAGATATACCCATCACTTCCAGCACTCAAATCAATAGTAGGTGAGAGTAGCCATGTGTATCCCTCATCAACATCTGAATTACCATATTCATTATCTGTTAAATAACAATTTCCAGAACCGTCATAATCAGTTGGAGGATCACCACGTTCGCCTCCGCCTAGTGGAATACCTCTTTCCCATTGTCCATCAACACACTCATTTTCAATAGTCCAACCAAGGTCAGATTCAAAATTATCAATAAGTACAGTTGTTAATTCACCAACAAGTGAAGTGTAAACAGTATTTGGCGCATCATATGGATTATAAACAAATCCAGTTTTTTCACCTTCAGCGCTGAAATAATATTCTGGCATATCACCACAGGATGCTGGTGGCAATGTTGCCTCGTAAAGGTCTCCGCCAATGGATTCAAGAGGTGAGGTTTGATAGTTACCTCCATTATAACGATAATATAGCAAACCTGAATCAGGAACATAGTTATCAGCGATTTCCTCAATCTGAATGGAAATTGTGGTAGATTCGCCTGGTGGAATTGCATCTGGTACACCATCAGGTAAATTTATTCTGATAGGATCTCTATACCTTACTCTAACAGTTCTATAACCAACATTACTTACACCATATTCTATTTTCATATATCCATCCTCTCCCCATCCTGATCCCCAGGAATTACGTAAGAACCAAACTCCTTCCGTGCCTTGATTATCATCCCATCCTACCAGCGCGACAGCATGATTCATACTTGTACAAGTTGGTCCAGAAAATACACCACCATCATAATCTCTAAAAGCATCATTTACACAAACTGCAACAGATACTACACCATAATCATATATTGCCTGTTTGATTTCATCAACTTCGGCTACACCATTGGGATCACCTACATAAGCCCAGTCTTCTATGAAATATTCATGAGGATACGGACAATCACATGGTTCATCAGTTGCTGAATATGGAAAATCCTCTTCTAAAACAGCGCCAGAATCTCCACATGGGTCTGTTTTACCATTTTCCTTGAAATAATCATGACACCACCAACCACCACTACAGCCATATCCGTCCTGATTGCAACTTACAAGCCATTGTTCAGATAAATCAACTTCTTCACCATCTTTAATTTTTATATTACACTCAACTGATGCAATAGTACCAAAAGCCCAACAACTTCCGCAGTTGCCTTGATTTTTAACAGAAGGTAAACCACCTTCAATTTCATCCCGCCAGTCAAATGCCTCTGGTAAATCACCCCTTGGTTTACAAGGATCAAATTTAGCATTTATATACCAATCATCAGGTTCTACTAAACCACACAATTCATCAATTGTATACTGTTTAGCAATATTTTCATCAAGATTATTTGTCCAAAGATAATTATCTGTTAAGATAAATTCAGTTTCTTCACAATCACATGCACTGATACTTGTTCCAACAAACAAAAAAACGGTTGAAAAAATCAGGATATTTCTAATTAATTTTTTATTCATATTTAAATAACCTCCACCTAATATAAACCTATAATACACTCAGAAAGGATAAATCTTTCCCTAAATTCTACATATTCCACTGTAGTTCCATAACATTATCAATAAATGAATAAGGAGTCCTAAAATCTATAACACCAACATGACCAACTTCTGGTACTACTCTTCCCCAAACATCAGTATTTTCAGTTATATCGTTAAATGATGCAGTCAAATTTATACATAAATATACTTTATCCCCTTTATTAATCACAGGGTTTAATTGAGATACAGAGTCATCAAAGTCCTCAAGAATAATTAATCCAAACTGAGAAGCAACATCTGGAAATACATTTGCATTAAATATGTTACTTAGTCCATCAGGTTTTGAATAAAAAATCGTAGAATAATTAAAAATAACTTTTTTATTAGTATCTGATAATTCAAGATAAGTAGTTAAAAAATTTATTCCTTCAGTCCCAGCTAAAGGTCTTATCATGATTGCTAATTTTGAAATATCCTCACCATCAGCAGCATAACCTTCTACACTGTAAACAGATAATCCCGCTGAAACTTCAGATTTAGTTTTACTTCCAGTAGAAGTTGCCTGTGATTCAATATTTGTACTAGTTTGAATTAAAATGGATGCAGCAATACCGGCAACTAGAACTATTGATATAAAAATTATTAATCCGCCAATTCCGATAGATGCAAAATTATTGCAATTAATATTTTTAAATAAGCATTTCCGCATCTCTATTCATCCCACTCCTAGTTAAATTTTTAATTATTTTAACTATTAATATAGGTGATAGTATAATTACATTATTACCTTTTTATGTATTTGAACATGCAGATACATATGCAGGTGCATATGCATTTAAAAACAACAATTTATAAAATAGTTAAATCCTATTTGTTAATCAATGAAGATAAATGAGATATTTTATTCATTACAAGGTGAAGGAAAATGGACTGGACGTCCTAATATCTTTATAAGAACTACAGGTTGCAATTTAAGATGTTCATATTGTGATACTAAGTTTGCTTATTATGATGGAAAAGAAATGATAGTAAATGATATTTTAAAAAAAGTAGCAGAATATAACTGTCAATATGTATGTATAACAGGTGGAGAGCCATTATTACAAAAAGATATTTACAATTTAATAAGAAATCTTTTAATAAAGAATTATTTTGTTATTATTGAAACAAATGGAAGTATTAAAATAAAGGAACTAGATGAATTTAAAAAATTAATAATATCGCTAGATATAAAATGTCCTTCTTCAAAAATGGATAAAAAGATTGATTTTGGAAATATTAATTTATTAAAAATGAAGGATCAACTAAAATTTGTAATTAAGGATAAAAAGGATTATAATTATGCAAAAAATACTATTAACAAATATAAACCAAAATGTGATATATTTTTTCAACCAGTATGGGGAGAAGACCCAAAAAGAATTGCTCAATGGATTTTAACTGACAAGTTAAATGTAAAGTTAGGTTTGCAATTGCATAAAATATTATGGGGATTAAAAAGAGGAGTATAAAAAATATAAGATATCCACTTAGGTTAACACAAAGTATATACACAATTAGCGTATACTTGGTTGAAAAATTAACAAAGATATATTTAAAAATATTTAATAATAAATATGAGGTGAAATTTAGATATGCAACCAGCAAATATGGCTTATGATAGAGCAATAACTGTCTTTTCGCCAGATGGAAGATTGTTTCAAGTAGAATATGCCCGTGAAGCAGTAAAAAGAGGTACAACAACCGTAGGTTTGAAATATAAAACTGGTGTAGTATTAATTGTAGATAAGAGAATATCATCACGTTTAATTGAACCAGGTTCAATTGAAAAAATATTTGAGGTTGATGGCCACATAGGTTGTGCAACATCAGGCCTTGTTGCAGATGCACGAGCATTAATTGATAGAGCGCGATTAGACGCGCAAATAAATGAAATTACATATAACGAAAAAATACAGGTTAAAACTCTTGTCAAGAGAATTTGTGATTTTAAGCAAACATATACACAATATGGTGGTGTAAGACCATTTGGAACAGCTTTGCTTATCGCAGGTGTCGATGATACTGGACCTCGTTTATTTTCAACAGATCCTTCTGGTGCTTTAATGGAATACAAGGCCAGTAGCGAAGGATCAGGTCGTAATGGAGCAATGAGCTTCTTTGAAAGTAATTACAAAGAAGATCTTTCTATGGAAGAAGCCATTGAAATGGCAATAAAAGCTCTTCATAAAGGTACAGAGGGAAAATTAAATCCAGATGCAACTGAGATTGGAGTTGTTGATAAAAATTTCAAATTCCACATTTTATCTCCACAAGAAACTAAGGGTTATGTTACAAAGGCAATTGGAGGAAATTAGAATTGGTCAGTTTAGATGAGGCTGTTATTGCAAGACTGAAAAAAGGGGAAGAACACTTTGAAGTATTAGTTGACCCCTATGCAGCGGCTGATTTTATTGACGGTAAAGAAATAGATATTGTTCAAAATCTAGCAATAGATGCGATTTTTAAGGACTCGAAAAAAGGCACTCATGCGTCTGAGGAATCTTTACAAAAAAATTTTGGAACTAACGATATATCAGAAATTACAAAACAAATAATTCTAAAGGGCGATATTCAACTTACAACCGAGCAACGTCATAAAATGCAGAAAAATAAGAAAAACAGAATAATCGAAACCATTTCAAAAAATGCAATGGATCCCAAGACAAAAGCTCCTCACCCCCGGCAAAGAATAGAACTTGCAATGGATCAAGCTGGAGTTCATATTGATCCCTTTAAACCTGTAAGTGAGCAAGTAAAATTAATCATTGAACTTTTAAGACCAATTATTCCAATTTCGATGGACAACGTGAAAATATCAATAAAAATACCAGCAGAACACATTGGTAAAGCATATGGAACTGTTAGAAATTATGGAACACTTGAAAGAGAAGACTGGCAATCAGACGGCTCTTGGATTGGAATTATTAAGATACCTGCAGGAATGCAAAATGACTTTTATGACAAAATAAATGACGTTACAAAAGGTAATGTTTCAACAAAGATTTTAAAGTAATTCATTAGAGGGTATTTCTATGGATCAAGATAAACGCGAGATAGTTATTCCAAGTCAGTTTTTAGGCGAAATAAAAGATAAAAAAGCTGGCAAAGGTACTTTTGTAGAAAAAGGAAAAATTTATGCTGAAATATTGGGTGTTATTAGTAACAATTCAAATTATATTAATGTGATTCCTCTAAAGGGAAGATATGACCCTGCAGAAAAAGATTTTGTAATAGGAATTGTAATTGAGGCAATGCAATCAAGTTGGCTGGTAGATATAAATGCTGCTTATCCAGCACTTCTTCATGTAAATGAGGTACCATGGGATATAGAATTTGGAGAGACCGAAAAATATTTAAACAAAGGCGATTCCATAATGGGAAAAGTTCTTCAAGTTGACCAAGAGAAGAAATTACAAATCACACTTAAAGACCGTAATTTGTACAAAATAAAAGGAGGTTACATATTTCATGTAGAACCTTCAAAAGTTCCAAGAATAATTGGAAAGAAAGGATCTATGATATCCTTACTTAAAAAATACACAAAATGCCGAATTTTTGTTGGCCAGAACGGAAGAATTTGGATTGATGGCGACGAAGATGGCATAAAAAAGGTGGTTAAGACTATAGAAAGGATAGAGGATGAATCTCTATCATATGGACTTACTAATAAAATTGAAGATTTATTGAAAAAAGATACAAAGGAAGTACATTAAATGAAATCAGAAATTAAGTTATTTGAAAATGGAAAACGATTAGATGGCAGAATGCCTGATGAACTGAGGGAAATAAAAATTAAAGCAGGTGTTCTCCATAGAGCTGAAGGTTCATGCTATCTCGAATGGGGTGGTAACAAGGTTATGGTTGCTGTTTATGGTCCAAGAGAAGCAATACCAAGACATACCCAAAATCCATTACGAGCAATAGTTACTGCTAGATATAACATGGCAGCTTTTAGTGTTGATGATAGAAAACGTCCTGGACCAGACAGACGTAGTAGAGAAATTTCAAAAGTTATATCAGAAGCTCTAGAAAATGTAATTTTGGTTGAAAAATTCCCTAGAGCTACAATTGATGTAAATATCGAAGTTTTAGATGCAGAGGCAGGGACAAGATGCGCAGGGCTTACTGCTGCAGCTGTAGCTCTTGTTGATGCTGGGATTCCAATGAAGGATATTCCAGTTGCATGCGCAGCAGGAAAAATCGAAGATCAAGTAGTTCTAGATCTTGGAAAAGAAGAGGACAATTACGGTTCAGCTGACCTGCCAATAGCAATTTCTCCTCGTTCTGGAGAAGTTCTGCTTTTACAAATGGATGGACATTTAACTCAAGAAGAGTTTGATAAAGCATATGATTTAGCTCTTAAAGGATGTTATACAATATCTGAAATACAAAAGAAGGCAATATTAGAAAAATACCAATCTGAAACAGGAGGACAATAATATGACAATTGTACCTTCAATAAAACGTGATTATTTGGCTAAACTTGCAAAAAATGGAAAACGTGCCGATGGAAGAGGATTCAATGATTTTAGAAATATCGAGATTGAGACAGGAATTGTATCAAAAGCAGAAGGATCTGCAAGGGTTAAAATCGGTAACACGCAGGTATTAACTGGAATAAAAATGGATATAGGTGAACCATATCCAGACACTCCAGAAACAGGAGTAATGACCACAGCTGCTGAACTAATCCCACTTGCATCACCTGATTTTGAAGCAGGTCCTCCACGCGAGGATGCAATTGAACTTGCTAGAGTTGTTGATAGAGGAATAAGAGAATCACAATTAATAGAAGTTGAAAAGCTATGTATAGAACCTGAAGAGAAGGTTTGGATGGTTTTTATTGATATTCATATTCTTGATTATGATGGCAATCTATTTGATGCAGCTTCTCTTGCATCACTTGCAGCTCTCATGACAACAAAGGTTCCTGCAAAACGCCATGATTTAGGTGATGACTACCCATTACCAATAAAAGAACCTCCAATTTCTTGTACATCTGTAAAATTCGATGACATCGTCGTTATGGATCCATCTCTAGATGAAGAGGAAATTGCAGAGGTAAGGCTTACTGTTGCAACAGATAAAAATGAGGACATTCGAGCAATGCAAAAAGGATTAAATGGCAGTTTTACTAGAGATGAGATAAAAAAAGTTATTAAGGCATCTATAGATAACGGGAAGAAAATTAGAGAACAATTATATAAAAGTATAGGAAAATAAATATGGCAAAAAGAACCAAAAAAGTCGGACCTGCAGGACGATTTCAGTCAAGATATGGTGTTAAAGCAAGAACCAGATTAAGAAATATAGAATTAGCGCAAAAACAAAAACATATCTGCCCAAGTTGTGGTCATAAAAAAGTAAAGCGCGTTAGCACCAGCATTTGGCAGTGCAGAAAATGCAATACAAAATTTGCAGGCGGGGCATATATACCAAAAACAGAATCTGGTCAAAATGTTGAAAAAATATTGAGAGGAGAAGCTGTAACAACAGACTTTACATCTCAAGAAGAACCAAAAAAGGAAGATGAAAAGAAATGACTGGATATAAATGTGGACTTTGTAAAAAAAGTGTGAAATTCGATGTTAAAAACATTGGAATGCAATGTCCTTACTGTGGTAGTAAAATTTTTTACAAAGAAAGACCAACTATTGCAAAGCGTATTAAATCAAAATAATTTGGTTTTATGAAGAGTGCTAACTTTATTTTTAATTTTGATTCAGAAAAAGAAGCAAGAATTATTTCTGAAACTCTTGAGCCTGAAATAAAACATAAAATCCCAAAAACAGATGTTGAAATATCACTTTATGGGAAAAAGTTATCAATTACAATTTATGCTAAAGAACTAAGTTCATTAAGAGCAGCATGTAATTCCTATCTTAGATGGATAAATACTGCTCTTAACGTAAAAAAAACAGTTTAAACCTCTATTGTTTGTTTTCTACCAGGCCCTATTGATACTAAAGCAAATGGTATTTTTAGTTCTTTTTCAATGTAATTTAGATATTCTTGAGCCTCTTTTGGCAGATCTGAGATTTTTGAAGAGGACCCATCTATTTTTTTCCAACCTTTAAATTCTTTATAAATTGGTTTACACTGTTCTACATCTTCAATATTTGCTGGGAAATAATCTATCTCTTCCCCGTTTAGATTGTATTTTATACAAATCTTAATAGTATCAAGACCATCTAATACGTCAAGTTTCATTATTGCAATCTTATCTATTCCAGATAAAAGGCAAGAATGTTTTACAACTACTAAATCAAGCCATCCACATCTTCTTGGCCTACTTGTGGTTGTTCCAAATTCATGACCCTTTTTTTGTAAGTATTCACCATTTTTATCAAAAAGTTCTGTTGGAAGAGGACCTTCTCCAACCCTTGTTGTATAAGCTTTCATAATTCCTATAATTTCATTTAGATGATGCGGACTAATTCCAGTTCCAATTGTTGAACCACCAGAAATTACATGTGAAGATGTTGTATAAGGATAAGTGCCAAAATCAACGTCAAGCATTGAACCTTGTGCTCCTTCAAATAAGATATTTTTACCAGATTTTATTGCATTGTTTAGTTCAATATGAGTTCTAACTATGAAGTCTTTTAAACGTTTTCCAAAACCAGCATATTTTTCTAAAATATCTTTTTTATCAAGATTATTTTCTATATTATAAATTTTAAAAAGTTTCTGTTTTAGTGGTAAAATTTCATCTAATCTTTTTTTGAGTGTATCTTTATTTACAAGATCGATTGCCCTAATTCCTTTTCTTGCAATTTTATCGCTATAGCAAGGTCCAATTCCTCTTTTTGTTGTACCAATCTTTTTATTTCCAAGGTTTTGTTCTTCTGCTCCATCAAGTATCTTATGATAAGGCATGATAATGTTTGCTCTATCGCTAATTAATAATTTTGTTTCTATTCCTCGAGCTTTAAGATTATCAATTTCATATATAAGAACCTCGGGATCAATTACAACACCATTTCCAATAACACCTATCTTTCCTTGAATCACACCTGATGGAACTACATGGAGTTTGTATACTTCTTTACCAACTTTTATTGTATGGCCGGCATTATTTCCGCCATGATAACGTATGACATACTCAGCATCTTTTGAAAAATAATCTACAACCTTACCTTTACCTTCATCTCCCCATTGGGTACCTACAACAAGATTTACTGTCATAATGTTTCACTTATGGGGGATAAAAAAAGTAATAGATAAAGATGATGGCTTTAATCAAAGGTTTTATAAAACAAATTCTATATGACCAGCGGAAATGCGAAAAAATTTTGATTCATTTGAAACAACATATAACGATAATGCACTAGATATCGAATTACTCAAGCGTGAAGTTGGTCAGTTCTTCCCTTTTTATGATTTGAAATTTGATTTTAAAACTGCAGCATTCTTTTGTAGAATTGATGAGGAAACATTGGAAGAAAAATTTGATACACTTAGAAGGTCTCTTTCAGAAAAAGGTTACATTCCAATGCTTCGCTATGAAAAGGGAGAGCATATTATCTATGTTATAAAAAAAGTAAAGAAAAAAGAAAAACCAGTGTGGATTAATATTTTCCTTTTAATTGCTGTGATTATTACTACTATTATTACAGGTTCAATTCTACATATTGGATATTTTGATATATGGAGTCTTTCAAATCCAATGGAAATTTTAACCCCAGTTAATCTATATTTTGGAGCAATTTATTTTGCGTTACCTTTGATGAGCATACTAATAATTCATGAGATGGGGCACTACTTTATATCAAAAAAACATGGTGTTGCAACATCTCTACCATTTTTTTTACCAATACCTCCAATTCTACCTAGTTTTAACATCGGAACATTTGGAGCTCTCATCTCAAGTAGGGACCCTATGCCAAACAAAAAGGCATTATTTGATATTGGAATTGCAGGACCACTAGCAGGTTTTATTGTAGCAATACCTGTTACAGCAATAGGAATTTTTACTGCAGAAATTGTACCTATGACCCCCCTTGATCAAATTCCGCAAGGTGAAGCAGTATTTGGTAGTTCATTTCTTATTGAGCTTTTAGCAAGAGGCATTCTAGATATACCTAATGGATTTACAATCGATATGAACCCAATACTTTTTGCAGGATGGGTAGGTCTTTTAATTACTTCAATTAATCTTTTACCCGCTGGTCAGCTTGATGGAGGTCATATATTTAGAGCAGTTCTCGGTGAAAAACAAAAATATGCAGGCTGGATTGCAATTGCAATTATGATATTTACTGGATGGTGGTTTTTTGCATTCATCATAATTTTTGCAATGGGACTTATGCATCCGCCACCATTAAATGATGATACCGATCTTGATTTAAGAAGAAAATTGCTGTTTATAATAGCTATTGCAATGCTAATATTATGTTTTATACCATATCCTATCTATGTTGGATCTTAACAATCTTTGATTGAATCGCAAAACCTTAATAACATTTAACAATTTACATTTTTAGAGAAAGAAATGAAAACATATTTAACAATTATATTCAACAGTGAAGGAATCTCTCCATCTGAAGTTAGAGACCAACTATTAAATTTAGGTTTCAAGGTTACAAAAGGAAATTACGATTTTGTATATGATTGGGGAAAAGAAGAAGTAGGAAAAGATGAACTTATTTGGTTTGCAGATAAGGTTCATTCTGCATTAAGAAAGGGTAACGTAAATTTCACAATTGAAACAGTTTAATTTTTTTTATTTTTAATCTTTTCAACACTTTTACTAAAAACACCCATAAGTGTATGATATTCCCATTTTGACGGCATCGCACGCCCCATTATTCTTTTGAACATAATTTCAGTATTTTCCTTTTTATGTTCTGGATAATTTATTTCTTTTAGTAGTTCTGAAAAATAATCGTATAGCTTTTCTTTTTCAATATTTCCAATGGTTATCTTTTCACGGGGTTCATTTTTTTGCTTAATATATAGTGAATATAAAACTATTCCAACAGAATGAGAAAGATTAAGTGATAGGTAAGAACTACTTGTTGGAATTCTAAGCATAACATCACATAAAGCTATTTCTTTATTAAAAAGCCCGTAATCTTCCCTTCCAAAAACTAAACCAACTTTTCCATTAATATCAAAAATTTTACTACCAATATCCTCAAGCATAATTGCATTTCTAAGATGTCTTTTGTCATTAGTACTCTCAATTGATGAAGTTGCAATGAGATAATTCATATTTTTTATTGATTCTTCAAATGTCTTGAAAACTTTGGAATTATCAAGAATTTCATATGCATGCATTGCTCTAGAGTAGCACTCATCGTTAAGTTCACATGGATTTACAAGATAAAGATTTTTGAAATCAAAGTTTGCCATTGCTCTTGCAACTGCACCAATGTTTCCACCATATTTTGGTTCAACAAGGATAATATAAAACTCTGGAATTTTTTTTCACCAAGAGATAGAATATCATTTAATACTTAATTCTTGTTCTTTATCCTTAAGCATTTTTCTATATTTGGAAGGAAGATGTTTTACTACATTTTTTAGTTCTGTATGCATTTTCAAAAGTTCTGATCGTTTGTTGGTTTTTAATTCATCCAAAAGAAATTTTCTGTTCTTATTAAATGAATATATATACCATATACCAGTTCCTAATAATATAAAACCTAGAATTAAGAAATAAAGACCCCAATTTAGAACATCATTTGAGAGATTTAAAAAATTCATTGGATTACCTTCAACAACACCTGTAATTCCAATCAAAAGAATAAATACTCCAACTATTATTAGTATAATACTAAAAATAAGTACAAATTCTCTAAAAAAACCTGTAATTTTTCCAGCCATATTTTTTCACCTCTTTTAATAAGATTTTGCATACCTCATCCATGTATTTCCGGGTTTACCACATACAGGACAGGATATATTACACTCATTATTTTCAATTGGCTCACCTAATGTGTTACCTTCTAAGATATTTTCTATTTCAAGAGCGCAATCTTCGTTTCCACACCACGGAAGTTCAACAATTCCTTTTAAATCTTTTGCTTCTTCAATTGTATTAACCCTGTTTATGTTTTCTTTTAGTAGTTTATTTGCAGTATCAAACAAGTTTTTTGATATTAAATTTAGTTCATCTTTAATAGAATCTACAGCATTTTCATTTGAAACAAATTTCTTTTCAGATGTATCTCTTCTTACTAAAACCACTTGCTTTTTTTCAATATCTTTCGGTCCTATTTCAACACGTAATGGAACTCCTTTTAATTCCCAATCATAAAATTTGTTTCCAGGCGTAATATCACGAGCATCAACATGAGATTTTATGCCCTCTTTATAGAGTTTTATATTTAAACTATTACATTCATCTAGAATTGTCTTTTCTTCTCCTTTGAAAATTATTGGTATAAGTACGACCTGAAGAGGAGCTACCTCTGGAGGCATTACAAGACCTTTATTATCTGCATGTATACCAACAAGAGCTCCCAGAATACGTTCACTCATACCATAAGTTGTCTGATGGCAATATTTATGTTTTCCGTCCTCAGCCTCATAAGAAATTTCATAGGGCTTTGAAAAATTATCTTTATATTGGTGAATCGAGCCAAGC
>Ga0272442_10000824_pt1 | contig 48520 bp, 22 predicted proteins | sample SSMForm2O_FD_200262 | JGI IMG/M metagenome (GOLD analysis project Ga0272442, IMG submission 200262) | Marine sediment archaeal communities from Little Sippewissett salt marsh, Falmouth, MA, United States - SSM-Form-2O | ecosystem: Environmental > Aquatic > Marine > Wetlands > Sediment ... | reverse complement strand
CTGCAGTTCCTGGGTAGCAGCACCGGGCGGGGTTTACACAGCAGCGCCTGCAGACTGGCAGGACGGGGTCCTTGTGACTAATGACGGAAACGGTGATGAGAGTTTTGGACTGGTAGTAGCCTGCACCGGAGGCACAGCCTGGACTAATGACACAGCAGGAAATGACGATAATGTGGCTGATGCTGATGAATTTGTCTACAGAGCAGTGTTTGATGCAGTAGGCACTCATACTCTGGGAGCGGATGACCGGGTCGGAGCAGTTATGGCTAAAGCAGAAGATTCAGGCACAGGCAGCAGATATACGGACGGAGACGATGACGGTGAAAGTGTGGCAGCAGCAGGATCAGCTTTATTGTTCGTGCAGTTGGATATACCTTCATCAACCACAGAGACACCGCCGACAGAAAAGACTCTGACTCTGACTATATCGGCTGAAACTACTTATTGAGAAAGGAGATGGTACGGGTGAGTAAAGGAGTTAGTTAAAAAAATGATAGTGTCTATAGTTAAAAAAATATTGGGTCTGTTCAGTATCTGCGCTGTTTCTTTGAATTTGTTTGCAGCTGATACCCAGGAGGTGGAAGTTACTGTTACAGTGCGGGTAATATCTCTGCAGATCGTAGGATCAGATACCTATGATTTCGGTGTAGTTGCCGAAGGAGGCTCAAAAGTGGCGTCCAGTGCTATTGAGGTGCAGAACAATGGCAATGATTCCGAAGATTTTTCTCTGCAGATCACAGGTGTGCCTAATCCGCCCTGGACAGCAGAGGAAACAGCATCTGATCCGGGAGAAGATAAGTTCAAGGTCTATGCCTTGTTCGATTCTAACGGAGAAGTGCCTGACGGGAACAGCCTGGAAACAGATGATTATGATGAGGATGATCTGGTTCTGGCCAGTACTTCCCGCAATGCGACAGACGGGTTTTTTGCCAGCGGAGATGAGTCTGCCGACGAAGTAGGAAAAGATGTTTCGCGTCACCTCTGGTTCATGTTCAAGGCGCCGAATCCGTCCACGGATTATACGGAACAGACAATTACAGTAACGGTAAGTGCTTCGGTTGATTGAAAAGAAGATGTGCAGGAGCAAAGGAAGATTTATGAGCAGAGGTAAAGGAAAAAGGAGAATTAAATGCGAAAAGTAACCACATTGATCATGTTTATGATTTTGGCTTTCAGTTTCAGGGCTGAAGGAGCAAGACTTATGACCAGGATGGCGAAAGTGCATCTGGAAAATTTGAATATTGGACAGAGCTATACCAGTGAAGATATCGGCGGGCTGAGCCTGGAGATATTTAATGATAGTGATGAAGTCTTCCCGGCTAAGGTAGAGACAGTAATACCTCTGGAAGCGGAATTGGAATCCGGGTATGAGCCTATACCTGACATTAACTGGATACAATTTCCTGAGGATGAATTTGAGATCAAAGTGCAAGGCTGGGTAAAAATTCCTTTTATCCTTACTATCCCTGAAAAAGAGGAATATCTGGGCAAGAAATTTCAGGCTTATGTTTTTACCCATACTGCAGAAGCAGATAAAGGAAAGATCGGTATAGGCCTGGGATTAAAGACCAAGATATTATTCACAATTAAAGAAACAGTTTCGGAAGAAAAAGAAAAAAAAGTACTTAAAGGGAATATAAATTTCCTTACAGACCCGGAAGTGATTAATTTTTCTTCCTTTAAAAGAGGCAGGATTTACAGGTCGGAAGATTCTCTGGAAGGAAATTTGATCGTGAAAAATCAGGCTGATCAGAAATTAAGTTATAAGGTGGAGAGCATTGATGTAAGCACCTCTTTGCTCAATCTGGAAAAAGCAGAATATGAAGCAGCACCAGACCCATCTTTTGTTTCTTTAACAGAGCCTGAATTTGATCTGCACCCGGGAGAAGAAAAAGAAGTCAGTTTCAGTATCGAAATTCCTAAAGAAAAAGAATATAAAAATAAAAAGTATATGTTTATCCTTAAAGTTTCTCAGGAAGACGCGGGTAAATATGTAAGGATTTTGATCGATTCAGTTAAGTAAGGGAGTTGGTTTTTCAGGGAGATGTTTGGTAACAGGATACGAACACAATTAAAGATATTGGCTGAAACGAAAGCAGGAAAACTTTGTTCTCTGCTTTTCTGTGCTGTAAGCCTGTTTAGCCTTATCAGTCAGGGAAACGCTTATGCTGTTTCAGCGGAAGATCTTTCTCTGAGCGTTACAATCCAAATGCCTTTCCATCTCCATGACGGAACCAGTTTTGAAACGCTTATGCCTCTGGAACAAGCTACGGACGGTACAGGACGTGCTGCAGTTAAATTCAGGATACAGGATTTCTTTGAACAGAACTGCAGTGTGGTAAACGGAAGTTTTGAGTACAGAGTTAACGGAGGGGAATGGCTGCCTATAGCAGATGCTGATATCAGCGGCACAAAGACAGGTCTGATCTCAAGCGCGGATATGAACGGTCCTGAACATGTGTTGATCTGGGATACTGCTCCCAATTATCTGCCGGATAATTATTATTCCAATGTGCAGGTAAGGTTTAAGGCTGATAATGGGTTCAGTCAGTCCGAATTAGCTTTGTCACCTCTGGGCACGGATATTGACAATCTTGATCCTGAAGGCATGAACAATCTTCAGACTGTACCTGCCAGAAGCCAGATATTCTCTGTATGGGACCAGGTGACTTCAGAACATAACTGGTCTGACGGAGCTCACTATGAACTCTGGTACGGTAAAAACCAGGCAGATGTGGAAGCAAGGGAAGGAACAGCCTTAGAATGGGACGAAGGTAATGATCCTGACCTGGCTTTGATGACTACCACAGACACAAAGATCACAGGACTTGATCCGGAAACTGACTATTATGTCAAGATCTGGGCTGTGGATAAGTTCGGAAACAGGGCTACATTACTCACTCAGAGTCTGACTACTCTGGGCGACGGTACTCTGGAACTTTCTGTTGGCCCTAACAATCCTGCTTCGCGCAATGTATCTTATAAGGGTATTGAAGTACCTCAATTGCAGATAAAAGTGAGAGCAGGGCCTGCCGAAGATGTGATTGTTTCTTCGATCACTTTTCACGCTCAGGGAACAGGTGATGACTTAGCTCACCTTTCCTCTGTAACTTTGTTTGAGGACGCAAACAACAATGGTCTGGTCGACGGATCAGACCGGGAGATCGCTACAGTACCTGCTTATACTGAAGACGACGGAGTAGTTATTTTTGGTCCGATCGATGAGACCGTGGAACTTTCCAATGTGCTTTATGATAATACGGAATACTGGCTGGTAGCTTATGATTATGCCGGGGTAAAACCGGACAGTCTAGGCAAGACTTTCCAGACCGTATTCCAGGCTGCCGGGCATATCGATGCTGACGGCTTTGAATCAGGGGCACATATCAATCCTGAAGGAGTACCGCCTCCTCTGGAAGGCGGGGTGATGACTGCCATCGAGACCGGAGAACTGACTGTCAGTATGGGAGCAAACTGTCCTTCAGGGCTGGAAATCATGAGCAATGAAGTAGGGGTTCCTGTGATGCAGCTGGCTCTTACCGAGACTTCTGATGTGGAAGATGTCGGCATAACCAGCATCACTTTTACTGAACTGGGAACTACTGACGAACAGGCCGATATTTATCTGGTAAAACTGTATATGGACAATAACGGAAACGCTGTTGTCGATGAAGGCGATACCAAGATGTTCGGAGATTATAGTTATGGAGCTGACGGTAAAGTCACTTTTACCTTCCCCTCTTATAATCTGCCTACAATACCGGCTAACAGTACTAAGAACATTCTGCTGTTGTACGATCTTAATGCCAGTGCCGAAAGAGGAGAGACTTTTATCCCTCAGGTGACTGATGCTATTGAGGTCAATGTACAGGGCAGATCTTCTTTTGTCGACTTTAAACCTGACGGTACTTTCCCCTTTACAGTCAGTCCGGAACATGTGATCGTGACCGGAGAAGTGCATATTCAGACCGGTCCGGTGAATCCGGCAGAGCGCCATGTCAAAAGTAATACTACTGATCTGGTGATGATGCAGCTGAGCCTGGCTGAGACCACGGGAAGAGAGGACCTTCAGGTACAGGAAGTTTCTTTTAAAGAAAACGGTACAGCCCAGGTGCAGAACGATATTTACAGAATAAGGCTGTACAAAGACGTAAACCGGGACGGAAAACTGGATGCCGGAGACACTAAATATTTCGGTGATTATACTTATAATGCCCAGAACAAAGTCACTTTTTCTTTTGCTTCGTATAATTATCCTTTGATCGAAGCAGGTGAGACCGTGGAATGGATTCTGGTCTATGACCTTTCCGGTACTGCTGATATCGGCGAGACCATGATCCCTTATTTTGAGTCTACGGACATAAGCATGCTGGGACGCACTTCTCTGCAGCAGATCGAGATACCTGCAGATGATTTTCCCCTTACTGCTAACGGCGTGACTATTTCCGATAAAGATACAGGACAGCTGTATCTGGAACCGGGAGAAAACAATCCTCCTGATTCAAATGTCTTTAATACTTCTCTTAATATACCTGTGCTGCAGATCAAACTGTCTGCCGACCTTTCGGAAGAGATTTCAGTGTCGTCTCTGACCATAACTCATTCCGGAACCGGAGATGCAGATAAAGTACAGGAAGCCAGGATCTATGAAGATGTGAATAATGACGGCACAGCTGACGCAGGAGACAGGCTGATCAGCACTGCCTCTGCCTGGTCAGAAGGTAAACTGACCTTTACCCCGGCAGAGCCGGAAATAATTTCCGCAGACAGTTCTGAAAACTGGCTGCTGGTCTATGATTTTGACGGAACAGAAGATATAGATAAGACTTTTATTCCTCTGTTCAATGCTGCTTCTGATATCAGCGCTCAGGGTTCTGACACAGGTGATGCGATCCAGCCGCAAAGTTCTCTGCCTGTTTCCGGAGCCACTCTGACCATTGCTGACCGGGGCAGTTATACTTTAGGTCTGGGAGAAAACACGCCGATCGCTTCGGCCATAGTCAATGACGAGCTTAATATCCCCATGGTCCAGTTTACGATAAATGTCGGGCCTATCGAAGGAATAGAATTCAAGGCTCTGACCATAACTCATTCCGGTACAGCAGGGGTCGAAGACATTCTTAATGTAAAACTTTATGACGATCTTAACGGTAATGCGATTGTCGATGACGGGGAAACAGAACTTGCTTCAGGTAATGCCTGGGTTGACAACAAACTGACCTTGACCTTAGGTTCGGCCAAAACTTATGATGCGGCAAGCACAGGACATCTTCTGCTGGTATATGATTTTGCCGGTACTGCCGAAGTGGATGAGACTTTCAGTGTGATCCTGTCCGCAGCAGATGATCCTGATATGACCGGTATTCTTTCAGGAAAACCGATAACCGCTCAGGGAGAATTCCCGATCACAGGAGCAGCTAAGACAGTAGTGCCTGATAAAGGAGGGATCAATATTTCTCTGGGCGCAAATACTGCTCCCGAAACTGAGCTTTTGAACAATCAGCTGGGTTTTGTGCCGGTCCAGTTTTCTCTGGAAGAGACATCTGATTATGAAAATGTCTCTATCCACAGCATTACTTTTACTGAGACAGGCACGGCTGATATGGATGCTGATATTTCTCTGGTTAAGGTATATATCGATGTTGACGGAGACGGTACGGTCAGCACTCCCGACCAGAAACTTCTGGGCGATTTTACTTACGACGAAAACAATAAAGTCACTTTTGAATTTCTGTCTTTTAATTATCCCACTCTGGAAAAAGGCACGGTCATGGACCTGATGCTGGTCTATGAACTTTCCGGCACAGCTGCCAGGGATACCACTCTCTGTCCCAGTATTGCTTCTCCTTCAGACATTGTTCTGGAAGGGAGAGATACAGGAGCGATCATTGTTCCTTCCGGAGTGCCGGCGGAAAGCAATATTCATAGTTTTGTTACCGGAGAGATAACAGCTTCTCTGGGCGGATGCAATCCTCCTCCCAGTAATGTGCTCAGCAATACAGTTAATATGTCTGTGTTCCAGTTTGTTTTGACTGAGACCACAGGAGTGGAAAATGTCGGGTTTGACAGGGTTGTTTTTACTGAGACAGGTACAGCTGATCCTGAAGAAGATATTTTCCGGGTCAGAGTATTTATCGATAATAACCGGGACGGTTTGCTGGATGACGGAGATACCAAGCTTCTGGGAGATTACACTTATGATCAGGATAAAAAAGTAGCTTTTGCCTTTCCTTCTTATAATTATCCCACTGTTCCGGCCAGCGGAAATCTTTATCTTCTGGCAGTATATGATCTTTCCGGAACAGCTCTGGAAGGGGAGACTCTTCAGCCTGTGATTTTGGAAGGAGACCTGACCTGTGTAGGCAAGACTTCTTTTCAGCCTGCACCTTTGACTGCTGATTTTCCTTTGCAGGGAGGGTTCAAGACCATTTCTTCGGTTCCTTCAGGACAGCTGAGCATTAATCCCGGACCGGCTAATGCTCCGGCCAGTAATGTCTTCTCTTCTTCCACAGGAGTACCGATGCTGCAGATGCATCTGGCAACTGACAGCGCGGAAAATATTTCTCTGGAAGCAGTAACTTTGACCCATTCCGGAACAGGTAATACTTCCGATATTCAGAAAGTAAAAATATATCACGATATAGACAGCAATGGAGCTGTAGACGGAGGAGAACCTCTTCTGGGAGAAGCCTCAGTATGGACAGACAATAATATCACTATTGATATCGATCCGGACAAAGAGATCAATGCTTCTTCCTCTCAGGACTGGCTGGCAGTATATGATTTTAATGGAACAGCTGCCATGGATACTATTTTTACCTGTTCTTTTATTCAGAGAGACAATGTCACTGCCACAGGTGTGACGTCCGGCATACCGATTTTTGCCATGGGTCCGCTTCCTGTATCAGGAGGAGAAAAAACAGTTTCTGACCGGGGTACAGCTTCTCTGTCTATCGGGCCTGATACTCCCAATGCTACGGCAGTGGTCAATGATGAGACAGGAATAGGCATGACCCAGTTCAGGATCACAGCCGGTATAGCAGAAGGCATAGCCCTTAACAGTCTGACTTTGACCCATTCCGGTACGGCAGAAGTTACAGGTATTTCTTCTGTTTATGCTTATGATGATGCTAATTCCAATGGGACAGTAGATGACGGTGAATCTATACTGGCTTCAGCCAGTGTCTGGACTGACGATCAGATCACACTTTCTCTGGGAGCGGCTAAAACAATAGCTGCCGGAAATTCCTGTGATATTCTGATCGTCTATGACTTTAACGGAACTGCTGCCACAGGTTCTGAGTTTATTTCCGGGATCAGCGCTGATACAGATACAGGTATAACCGGTTCTGTATCAGGATTGCCTATTTCTCCTGCGGGAGAATTTCCTGTTAAGGGAAATGCCAAGAGCATTGTGGCTAATAAAGGAGGTATTTCCGCAGCTCTGGGAGCAGCTACTCCCGCAGAAACAGGTTTTCTTAACATGGAGACCGGGATAGTCACTATGCAGGTGGAACTTACCGAAACCTCCCTTTATGAAGACGTAGGTATTCACAGCATCACCTTTACCGAGACCGGTACTATCCTGCCTCAGAATATTGAAAGGGTCTCTCTTTATGTGGATACTAATAATAACGGAGAACTGGATATCGGAACAGATACAAAGATGTTCGGTGATTATGCTTATAACGCGGAAAAGAAAGTCACCTTCAGTTTCTTCTCTTTTAATCTGCCCCGCGTGGAACAGGGCACAGTCAAGAACCTGCTTCTGGTCTATAATCTTCTGGGCACTGCCGAAAGAGGAGCGACTATTATCCCTTCCATAGCTTCTGAATCGGACCTGGTCATCCAGGGAATGACTACAGGAATTTATCTTAATCCTGTGGGACTGCCTGTTACAGGCAATACTCATACTATTGTCACCGGTGCCATGCACGTGGAAACAGGTTTGGCCAATCCGGCCAGTGATACTATAGCCAACAACTGTTTTGATCTGCCTGTGTTCCAGGTCCATGTCACAGAGACTTCAGGCAAAGAGAACATAGGTGTGACTTCAGTTACTTTTACAGAAACCGGCACTACTGATGCTCTGGCAGATATTTCCCGGGTCAGAGTTTATCTGGATAAAAACCATGACGGTCTGCTCGATGTGGGAGACACCAAAATGCTGGGAGATCTGACTTATGACGAGAACAAAAAAGTCACCTTTAATTTTGCCACTTACAGCTGTCCTACTGCTCTGGCCGGAGAAGCAGTGGACATGCTGCTTATTTATGACCTGAACGGAACAGCTTCTAATGGCGAGACTTTTGCTCCGGTTATTGAAGAAGGAGATATTACAGCCACAGGTATTCTGACCAGTGCTGAGATCCTGGCCCCGGCAGAAGATTTTCCTGTGCTCGGTTCTGTGAAAACGATCCAGACCGGAATCCTTTCTTTAAGCGCAGGACCTGCCAACCCTGCAGACGGAAGTATCTGTAAGACTGACCAGGACGTGGAAATGGCACAGATCAGACTGGAGGAGACCACAGGTTTTGAAGCCATTACAGTCAATGATCTGGTATTTACTCATTCCGGCACAGGAGATATTACTGAAGACGTGGTCAGGGCAGAACTTTATAGAGACAATAACCATGACGGAATCAAAAATGAGGGAGATGATTTTATTGCAGTGACTACTACTTTTGTGGGCACTGAGTTTACTTTCAGCAATATCGGAGAAAATATCGAAGCAGGCACATCAGAAGACTGGCTGGTGATTTATGATCTGACCGGGTTTGCCACAGAAAACGAGACTTTCCGGGTGACTCTGGAAAGCGCGGATAAAGTCACAGGTTCAGGCCTGATCTCAGGTTCGGGAATTGTGGTGGAAGGGACTTATCCTATTGACGGCGGACTGATGACCATTGCCACTGACCCTTCAGGTGTAGTTTATGATTCTCTGACTGAAGAGCCTCTGGTTGGAGTGCCTGTGACCATACAGTATGAACAGGCTCCCGGCAATTGGGTCAATGCTACTCCTGGTCTGGAAATCGCCGGAGGAGATGATAATCCCAACCAGCTCACTGATGCAGGAGGTAATTATTCTTTTAATATCAGCGCAGGATTTCTGGGCGGCAGTTTCAGATTAGTGGTCGATCCTCCGGCAGGGTATACTTTCCCCTCCACAGTCATAGCTCAGGGAAGCCGTCCCGGACCGGGAGCAATGACCAGTTCTATCGCCGGTTCGCACGGAGAAGCTTTTGTGGTCAATGGTCCGGAAACAGTACATCTGCCTCTTGATCCTGAGGATGTCAAAGTATTAAAAGTGACCAAAGAAGCTAATAAAGAAGAAGTGGTAGTAGGAGACATAGTCACTTATACAGTGACAGTAGAAAATACCACCAGCGATGATATTGACCTTAATGTCTATTTGAGAGATAAACTTCCCGCAGGATTCAAATATATTTCCGGCTCTACTCTCTTGGAAGGGGCAAAAATACCCGATCCTTCGGGAGCAGGAACGCGCAGGTTTAATATCGGGACCATTGCCGGAGACGAGACCAAGACTTTAAGTTATCAGCTGGTAGTAGGCAGCGCAGTGGAACTGGGCCTTTTTTATGAAAACACAGCCACTGCAATATCTGCGGCAGGAACTGCTCTTTCCAATCCTGCTTCAGCCAGGGTCAAAGTGGTCTGGGACCCGATCTTTGATCTGTCGATTATCATTGGTAAGGTCTTTAATGATATTAATGGCAATGGTATTCAGGATAAAGGTGAATGCGGCATACCTGATGTCAGAATAGCCACTGAAGACGGGCTTTATGTGGTAACCGATAAAGACGGTAAATATCATATCGAAGGATTAAAGCCGATGACCAAACTGCTCAAAGTCGATTTTTCCACTTTGCCGGAAGGATCTGTGTTTACCACTGAGAACCCCAGAGTAGTGCGTCTGAGCGGAGGACTTCTGGCCAAAGTTAATTTTGGAGTGCAGACTGCAGAAGAATGCTCCAAGCCTGTACGGGAAAAAGGCAAGCCTTATCTGGAAATAAAACTGACTCAGGAACCGACCAGGATCGACCCTCAGCTGACTGCGGCCCATATACCCGACAATCCTCAGTTCAGCCTCAAAGGCGATGCTCTGGAAAATGATATCGTATTTTTGATCAATACCAATTATTCCCAGTTTATCCACAAATGGAAACTGGAGATCTTTTCTCTGGACAATAGAGTTTCTCCGCTGAAAGTGTTTAAAGGAAAGAAAAAGAATATCTTTGAACAGATAGTCTGGCAGGGAAAAGACGATAAAGGCAAACTGGTCGAGCCTGATCAGACCTATATTTATCAGCTGACCGTGGAAGACAGAAAAGGCAATAAAGATACTACTCTGGAAAACAGGTTTGTCATTTCCCGTAAACAGACCATTTCCCGCACAGAGGATTTTGAGACAGTGCCCGAAGAATTTTTCTCCAATAAGATCTCTACCCAGACCATACCTGTGGAAAGCTCGGGCGCTACTGTGGTCATCGAAGGTATTACCGATAAAGGCAATAAGATCACTGTGGCCGGACAGGAACTGGGAATCATTGACAGCGGTGAGTTTACCAAAGAACTGATTTTTCCGGTGAGCACTAAAAAGATCAGGGTCATTGCCGAAAACAGTAAAAAGGAGAAAACGGTTTATGATAAAAAGCTCAACTTAAAGAGCGAATATTTCTTCCTGGTGGCTCTGGCTGACGGACAGATGGGCAAGATGAGTTCTAAAGGAAATATTTCTCCGGTCAGAGATCAGGATAAATTCAGGTCAGGCTATTATTTTGACGGACGCATGGCTTATTATCTGAAAGCAAAAGTCAAAGGGAAATATCTGATAACTTCTTCCTTTGATTCAGAACGCAGGCGCGGCGAGCTGGCCAGAGTCATAGATGAGGATAAGTATTATCCGGTTTACGGAGATTCTTCTTCAGTGACTGACGATACCAATACTCTGGGCAATTTTTACGTGCTGGTGGAATGGGACAAATCCCATGCTACCTGGGGCAATTATAATTCCCAGATCGATGACGTGGACCTGGCCAAGTTCAGCCGAGAGCTTTACGGCGGAAAATTCTATTACCAGAGCGTGGCTACGACCAGTTACGGAGATCCCAATACTGTGCTGGTCCTGTTCGGAGCTGAATCCAGCACTCTGCCGGCTCATAATGAGTTTGTTTCTACGGGAGGCTCGATCTATTATCTGAAAGACAAGGATGTAGTGGAAGGTTCGGAAACAGTGACCATTGAAGTGCGCGATGCTGATACAGGCCTGGTCAATAATACTATTTCGGCTGACAAAGATGTGGATTACAGTATCGATTATGACCAGGGCCGGATAATCTTTTATAAGCCGGTATCCATGATCGCTTCTTCAGACGAACTGATCAAAGATTCTATTTCTCTGGGAGATCCGGTCTATGTGACCGTTGATTATGAGTATGAGCAGAAAGGTCTTCTGGCTGAAGGCACTTACGGCGGAAGACTGGCTCAGCAGATCAATGACCATGTCAAGCTGGGCACAACTTATATCAAAGAGGACAAAGAAGACGGTTATGAACTTAAAGGCGCTGACCTGACCTTGAAATACGGCCAGTCCACAGAGATAAAAGTAGAATACGCCCAAAGCAAGTCTTCGGCTTTTGCCAATTATATATCTTATGACGGAGGGATAAGCTTTGAAGATCTGCCTTCAGATACTTCTCTGAGCGGTGACGCGGTCAAACTGAACATAGAGACGGATCTGGGCGAGATATTCGGCAAAAAGACAAATATTGCTCTCTGGGAAGCATATTATCAGGATATTTCCTCTGGATTTTCTTCTCAGTCAGGTATATCCCAGCAGGGTACTGAAAAATACGGCATGAAATTGACCTGGAACGTCAGTGTCAAGGATACTCTGACTTTCATCTATGATTACGAGGAATTAAAGTCTCAGGATAATACCGCGGCCTCAGAACAGGCGGGAGCGGAAAAAACTTCAGACTATACTCTGCAGTACAAACATACTGAGGACAAATATACTTTGAGCGGAGAGTATAAGTTTCATAAGGTAGATCAGGCTACTGATATATCTGATGATGAGACCAAACACACTCTGGCTGCTAAAGCAGAATATAATCTGGATGAAAAGACCAAAGCTTATATCCAGCAGCAGGCTAATATTAAAGGAAAAGCGGATAATAAGACTATTTTCGGAGTTATCAAAGAATTTTCCAGTAAGTTTAAACTTAAACTGGAACAGATGGTGGGCAACCGCGGTACAGCCACTGAAGTGGGTATCGATTCTCAGGTCGATTCCAAGACCAGGATGTATACTACTTACAGTATAGGCAGAGAAAAAGGAGAAGGACGCACTTCCGCCACTACAGTAGGCACGGAGACTCTGCTGGACAAAGATACTATTCTGCGTTCGGAACAGGAATACAAGACTTCATCCGGATCGGTTTCTGCTTCCCAGATCATAGGCCTTGAGTATAATAAGGATAAGTGGGATTTCGATCTTTCTCTGGAAAAAGCAGAGATCAAGAACCAGGGAGAAAAAACAGACAGAACCGCGATCTCTCTGGCCACTGATTACACAGAACCTGATCTGCTGAAATGGAATACCAAGATAGAGTTCAGATTTGACCGGGCTTCAGAAGACAAGGATCAGGTACTTTTGCAGAATGCTCTGGAATATAAACTGGCTTCTGACTGGACTTTTTTGACCAGACAGGAATATTCCCGTACTTATAACAAGACCACGGAACAGACAGAAGCAGAATATAAGGAATTGATGCTGGGCATGGCTTACAGACCTGTAGAATGCGATCGTCTGAACATGCTGGGCAAGATCAGTTATATCGAAGATGACGGGCCTGTCAGCCAGAGCGATGACGCTGATATTTCCAGCGAGCGGGCCTTTGTCTTTGCTCTGGAAGGGGCTTATGACCTTTCCGCCCAGTATCAGCTGGTGGAAAAATTTGCTTATAAGATCGGTGAGGAAAAAGTGGGTCTGCGCGATTATACCAGGTCAGAGACCTGGCTATGGATCAACCGGATGAATTATCATCTGACTCATCAATGGGACGCAGGTCTGGAATACAGGATTTTGGAACAGAAAACAGCTCAGGACGCAAAGAGCGGATTCCTCTGCGAAGTGACCAGACATGTCACTGACAATTTCCAGTTCGGAGTAGGGTATAATTTTACTGATTTCAGCGATGATCTGACTGAGGAAGATGATTATTCTACCAGAGGCTTCTTTATAAGAATTACAGGGAAATATTAAGGGGTGAAAGAAGAAGATAAAATTCAGTAAAGGCAGGAAATATATGACAAAACGAAAAAATCATGTTTTTGCGTATTTGAAAAAGGCAGGTATTGCTTTTATATTTTTCAGTTTAGTTTTAACCGGTTTTAGTTGTTTTGCTGCTCAGGTCTCCTGGTGGAAACTGGACAGTGATTCAGGGCTTACTGCAACAGACAGTACCGGGACTAACAGCGGTACTCTGGAAAACGGTCCGGGCTGGACTACCACAGCGGTAAAAAACCGCGGCCTGTCTTTTGACACTACTGACGATCTGGTCAGTATTTCCGACAGTGATGATCTGGATGATTCCCAGAGAATGACTTTTATTGCCTGGGTCAGACCGGTCAATCTTGACGGTAATCCCAGAGCTCTGCTTTCCAAACGCAGTGGTGCAGATGATAACCAGGCTTATTCTGTATTTTTTTATACTGATGACAAATTATATGTGGATATTGATGGTACTGATGACCGTTTTTCCTCTAATACTGTTTTTTCCGATGATACCTGGTATCATATTGCGGTTGTATATAACGGAGCTGCAGAGGAAGCGCAGAGAGTAAAAGTATATGTCAATGGAAGTCTTGATATCACTGCTTCGGAAACCAGTTCATCCATTCCCAATTATAGTTCAGATCTTTATCTGGGCACAATGAACGACAGTTACGGATATTCTCTGGGCGGAAATCTGGATGAGGTAAAGATCTATGATTCAGCTCTTTCCCAGATCGACATACAGAATGACTATGCTTTGACCAAACCGGCAATAACCAGTATCACTCCTGACGGAGGGCCTACAGGCACTCTTATTGACGTTACTGTTTCCGGTTCTAATTTTCAGGCCGGTTCAAAGCTTAAACTGATCAAATCAGGACAAACTGATATTGACGCCTATAATATAAGTGTAACGGATTCTTCTACTATAACCTGCAGATTCAGTCTGGCCGGTGCTGTTCTGGGCGACTGGGACCTGAAAGTTACCGGTCCTACAACTCAGTTCGACACTTTCAGCGAAGGATTTACTGTATATAATGCCTGGGTAGCAGCTGTCTGGAAAATGGATGACGGAAGCGGAGATACGGTCACAGATACTCAGAGCACGCATGACGGTACCCGCTACGGAGCTTCCTGGACTTCCAATTCCGCTAAAAACTATGCTCTGGAATTCGGAGGTACTTCCGATTATGTTTCCATAGATGATGCCGCAGACCTTAATACTTCTACTTACGGCAGACGCACTATTATGCTCTGGTTCAAGGCTGACACTACAACAGGCAGGCAGGTGATCTGGGAAGAAGGAGGAGATACTGACGGATTGAATATTTATATAGACAGCGGTAATCTTTATTCCGGGATCTGGTCAGACACATACAGTTATGCCGGAAACTGGATCTCAACAGCGATATCTTCCAATACCTGGTATCATCTGGCTTTAATAGTCAATAACGGGACCATGTTCCCTCAGGGGGATAAACTGAAAGGTTATCTTAACGGTACTGAGTTTGCTTCAGGCACAGGCATATCTCTGGCCCCTCATCCGGAAAATATAGGTATGGCCAAGGTCAGAGAAGATACTAAATTCCATGACGGAACTTTCAGCGGGGACGGATATAATTTTGACGGGAATCTGGATGAAGTAAAAATTTATAATGCCATACTTACCCCGGCTGAGATTCAGTCTGATTATGAACTTACTTTACCCGGGATCACCGGTATTGACCCTGCTCAGGGTATTGTGGGTAATTCAGTGGATCTGACTATTACAGGGACGAATTTTTACGGTTCATCGGTCAAACTGACTAAATCAGGACAAAGCGATATAAACGGAATCTCAGTCGTTGTTTCTGATCCGACCACAATTACCTGTACTTTTGACTTAAGCGGAGCAGTGATCGGTGACTGGAATGTAGTAGTTACCAATAATACCGGACAGACAGGAACTTTGACTGACGGGTTTGAGGTCTTTACCGGAACTCCTGTTTCCTGGTGGAAAATGGATGAAGGAGCCAATGATACTGTGGCAGACACCGAAGGGTCAAATGACGGAACACGTAATAATGCCACCTGGTCAAGTTCAGCTGCTTCGGAAAACTGTCTTGTTTTTGACGGTTCAGGGGATTATGTAGATGTTGCTGATGACGCGACTCTGCAGATCACGGGAGAACTGTCTGTGACTGCCTGGGTCAAAGAGACCACCCGTAATTCTAATGCCAAGGTGTTATCGCGCAGAAGCGGAGATTATTTTTATTTTCTCGGTTCTGACAGCGGCAATCCTTACTCCGGTATCGGTGACGGTACCACTTATACAGTCAGCGATAAATCTTTTACCATGCCTGTTGATGAATGGCATCATCTGGCCATGACTTATGATGATTCCACTAATACGATGAAGATCTATTATGACGGAGTATTAAAAGAAAATGTAACTGTTACTGAAAGTCTTCCCGCGACTTCAGGGGTAAAACTGTCCCTGGGTGCAGACAACGAAGGTTCTGACAATTTTTTTACCGGATCCATAGATGAAGTCAGGTTATACAATGTGCTTTTGACCCAGGGAGAGATCGAAAGCGAATATGAACGGACCAAACCCGGCGTTACAGGGATAAACCCGGTCAAAGGAGTTTCCGGCAATTCTGTAAATGCAACGATCACAGGTTCCAATTTCCATACCGGCGCGGCTGTCAAGCTTACCAGATCAGGACAAACCGATATATCGGGAACAGGTGTTACCAGGGTAAACTCTACTGAGATAACCTGTACTTTTGATCTTTCCGGAGCTGCTCAGGGAAACTGGAGCGTGGTCGTAGAAAATCTTACCGGTCAGACCGGTACTCTTACTGACGGGTTTGAGGTCGTACCTCCCCTGAGCGGTACTTATACCATCAAGGAAGACATGACCGGTGATTATGCTTCGATCAGCGAGGCCATAACTGACCTGGATTTCAGAGGTGTCAGCGGACCAGTTAGTTTTGACGTTTATAACGGCACTTATGAGGGACAGAACGATCTTACGGAAATTTCCGGTGCCAGTGCAGCTAATACAGTGACTTTCCAGGAAGCTTCGGGACAGACTGCAGTGATCGACGGAAACGGGGATGATCACTGCTGGTACCTGAACGGGGCAGATTATGTCACGATCAAAGGTTTTGAACTCACTGACTGCAGACAGCACGGCATATATCTGTTAAATGATGCCATTCATAACCGGATCAGTGATAATTATATACACGGGGTGGGAACAAGCGGAGGATATTCGAGCATAAGACTGGGCCTTGATAATTCCGATTCCTGCGACAATAACCTGATCTTTAATAATAAGATCATCGGTGATGCTTACGGTGTTTACCTTTATTATACTGATTCCTGTGCTGTTTATAATAATATGATCACTAATATCGGGACCTGCGGTATTTATCTGAACCGGTCCGATAACAGTGAAGTTTATTATAATTCTGTTTATACTTCAGAAGAATACTGTATTTATAAAAATCAGGGAACAGACAATGATTTTAAAAATAATATTTTTTACAATTACTCGGCCAGCACCGGAAGATACTGTATTTATATTAACGGAGACGCGACCACGTATCCTTTTACTTCAGATTACAATGATCTTTACGCTCCTAACGGTGCTAATGTAGGTTATTACAGCGGCGCCAGGAACTCCCTTTCCGACTGGCAGACAGCTTTGCCGGGCAAAGACGCAAATTCCCTTTCCACTAATCCTTTTTTTACCGGTGCTACAGATCTGTATCTTAAAGATGTCTCACCCTGTCAGGCTGAAGGAACAGTACTGGCCGGATATACTCTGGATTATGACGGAGATTCCAGGGATGCCGCAACCCCTGACATAGGAGCTGACGAAAATACCAATCCCGTACCTCCCAAGATGAGCGGGACTTATACAGTCAAACAGGCCGGAGGAGGTAATTACCTTACGATCAGCGCTGCAATAGAGGATCTGGAAGCCTGCGGTATCAGCGGTTCTGTTACGATCGATGTATATTCGGGAACTTATATGGAAGAAGTGGATATCGGAGAGATACCCGGGATCAGTGCGATCAATACAGTTATTATCCAGGAAGCTTCAGGGGAAACAGCAATAGTAGAAGGAGATGATTATGTCTTTTATCTGGACAATACAGATCATGTCACGATCAAAGGATTTGATCTTTCCGGTTCAGCTTATCATGCCGTATATTTAGACAATTATGCCCGCAGCAATATTATTAAAGGCAATTATATACATGATTGCGGATACAGCGGGAATTACGCGGCCATAAGGGTCAATACTTACTGTGATGACAATATTATTGCCAACAATATGATCTTAAGCGATTATTACGGCATATATCTTTATTATGCTTCTGATATCACAGTGGCCTTTAATTCCATATACAATACTTTCGGCCTCTGTATTTATAAATACCGCGGTACAGACAATATTTTTAAAAACAATATTCTTTATAATTCTTCCACCAATGCCGGATATTACTGTTTTTACAATGCTGACGGAAACAAAGCCGCTTATACTTTCTCTTCTGATTATAATGATCTTTATGCTCCGGCAGGTGCCGGAATAGGTTATTACGGAGGAGCAATAAGCACTCTTTCCGACTGGCAGACAGCCACTTCCGAAGATGCAGATTCTTTTTCTCTCAGTCCTCAGTTTAACAGTTTTTCAGATCTGCATATCAAGGATGCTTCTCCCTGTCAGAATACGGGGAATTCTGTGGCCGGGATAAATACTGATTATGATAAAGAAGCCAGAGAAGCATCTCCTGATATCGGAGCTGATGAGAACAAAAACCCCAAGCCTACCCCTTTCAGTTCTGATATTGACGTGGACCAGGCCGGAGGAGGCGATTACACGACAATCACAGCTGCTGTTGCTGCTCTTGAAGCAAACGGAGTATCTGCTGCCATAAAAGTAAATGTCTTCTCAGGCACTTATATGGGCCAGGTCACTATTAATGAAATACCCGGATCCAGTGCGGTAAATACAGTATCCATAGAAGAAAAAAGCGGGGAAACTGTAACTGTAGAAGGAGACACTAATGTTTTTTTCCTGGACGGAGCAGATCATATAACGATCAAAGGTTTTGATATAACAGGATGTACAGAGTACGGGATTTATCTTAATAACGGATCAGAAAATAATAATATAAGCGGTAATTATATCTATAATGTGGGCACAGGAGGCAGTTATTCAGCGATCAGGGTCAATACTAATTGCGATAATAATATGATCTCAGGCAATAAGATAAACGGCGACAGATACGGCATTTATGTTTATCAGGCAGACGGCCTGGATATTTATAATAATATGATCTATAACGTGACAGACACGGGTTTTTATCTTAATGAAAGCAATGATACAGAATTTTATTATAACAGTATTTATATGACTGATAGCAGGTGTGTCCGGAAGAACAGAGGAACCAATAATATTTTTAAGAATAATATCTTTTCCCAGGGGTCTTCCGCTTCCAATGATTACTGTTTTTATGTCCAGGACGGAGATAAGACTTCTTATACGTTTACTTCGGATTTTAATGATTTTTACGTGCCTTCAGGAGCCAGTACAGGTTATTACAACTCAGCCAGATCAGGCCTTTCCGACTGGCAGACAGCTGTTTCAGAGGATGCCAATTCCATAGATACAAATCCTTTTTTTGAAGCTGCAGATGATCTGCATATACAGAGAGCTTCTCCCTGTCAGAAAGCAGCAGCAGTAATTGCCGGATACAGCACAGATATCGACGCTGACTCCAGAGACGCTGCAGAACCTGATATGGGAGCTGACGAAAACATACTGGAACCGCCTGTACCTATCAGCGGTTCTTTTGATGTTAATGGAGGAAATAATGATTATCCTACGATTATTGCTGCTGTTTCTGATCTGGAAGATAACGGGGTAAACGGAGCAGTGACCATAAATGTTTATGACGGTATATACATGGGTGAGGTAGAGATAGGTGAGATCTCAGGAGCAAGTGCAGTTAATACCATAACTTTCCGGGAAGAGACGGGACAGACTGTAACTGTCGAAGGGGACACTTATGTCTTTTATCTTAACGGGGCTGATTATATAACTATCGAAGGATTCGATATCTCCAATTGCGATCAGCACGGAATTTATCTTTATAACGGTGCAAACCATAATACAGTCACAGGAAATACTATCAGCGGAGCGGGTAATTCAGGTAATTATTCCGCAGTCAGGGTCGATGAGAACTGCGACAATAATGTGATATCAAACAATGATATTTCCGGTGATTATTACGGACTTTACCTTTATTATGCGGACAGCACTAAAGTCTATAACAACATAATCCGCAACCCCGGGTATTACGGGCTGTACTTAAACCGGTGTAACGATCTGGAATTTTATTTCAATTCCCTGTACAGTACAACCGGAAGATGTATACATAAATATCAGGGCACAGGCAATGATTTCAAGAATAATATTTTTTATCAGGCATCTGCTGATTCAGGTTATTATTGTATATATATTCAGGACGGAGATAAGACAACTTATACTTTTACTTCTGATTATAATGATTTTTATGCTCCTAACGGAGCCTCAACAGGTTATTATGGAGCAGTCAGAACAGATCTTTCGGCCTGGCAGACAGCTGTTTCAGAAGACGCGAATTCCCTGGATACCAATCCTTTTTTTGAAAGCACTTCAGATCTGCATATACAGGATGCTTCTCCCTGTCAGGCTCAAGGCACGGCTGTTGCCGGATATACAGACGATTACGACAAAGATGCCAGAGCCGATCCTCCTGATATAGGTGCTGACGAGAATTTGAATCTTCCTCCTGCTCCTTTAAACGGGTCCTATGATATTAACGGAGGTAATAATGATTATGCCACTATTCTGGAAGCTATTGCTGATCTGGAAGATAAAGGTGTTGACGGGGCAGTTACGATGAATGTATATTCCGGAACTTATACCGGCCTGCATACTGTCAATCCTGTATCAGGCGCCAGTTCAGCTAATACCATAACTTTCCGGGAAGAAACAGGGCAGACCGCAAAGATCAATGCCAATGCCGCAGTTAATGCTCTGTATCTGGACGGAGCTGATTATATCTCGATCGAAGGATTCGAGATCTATAACTGTACCCAGGATGCAGTGTATATAACCAATAATGCGGTCAATAACACTATTTCCAAAAATTATATTCATGATACAGGCAGTGACGGCAATTATTCCTGTATTTATCTTTATAATAATTCCGACAATACTGTGATTTCCCATAACATGCTGGTCAGCGATTATTACGGCATATATATGCGCGATTCCGATTTTTGCGATATTGTCTTTAATTCAGTGTATAATACTTTCGGACGCTGTATTTACAAATACCGCGGTTACAGTAATGAGTTCTATAATAATATACTTTCCAATATATCCAATAATGCCGGAGATTATTGTTTTTACTCAGACGGCAACAAGTCTACTTATACTTTTACTTCTGATTATAATGATTTTTATTCTCCTAATAACGGACGGGTCGGATACAATGCAGGATCAGCCTGTAATGACCTTGCAGCCTGGAAAACATCTTCTTCAGAAGATGCAAATTCTCTGGAAAGCGATCCTTTGTTCGGCAGCTCAACAGACCTTCATATAGCTTACAGTTCTCCCTGCCAGGGCCAGGGAACTTCTTTAGCCGGCCATATTACTGATTATGACGGGGATACCAGAGCTGGTTCTCCTGATATGGGGGCTGATGAGAACATCGATCCGGGAACTCCCATGAGCGGTACTTATACGGTAAAAGAGGACGGTACAGGAGATTATTTTTCCCTGGGTGCAGCAGTCAATGACCTTAAAGCCAAAGGAGTCAGCGGGGCAGTTATAATCGATGTCTATTCAGGTACTTATCCCGGACAGCTGGATATTACCGCGATTACAGGAGCAAGTTCTGCTAATACTATTACTATTCAGGAAGCAGCCGGTCAGGATGTCACAGTCACAGGTTCCACTTATGTCTTTCATCTGGACGGGGCAGATTATATTACGATTAAAGGGTTTGATATAACTGACTGTACTCAGCATGGTGTGTTTCTGGAAAATACAGCTACTGATAATACTATAGAAAGTAATTATATTTATACTATAGGCAGCGGAGGGAATTATTCCGGCATATATCTGGATACAGACTGCGATGATAATGTTATCAGTAAAAACCGGATCAGAGCCGATTATTACGGAATTTATCTTAACTCTGCAGACAGTACCACTGTTGACAATAATATGATCCATGATGCTGCTAATTCCGGCATACGCATGGAATCTGCCAGCAATACAAAAGTTTATTTTAATGCTGTCAGGAACGATGTTAATAATTGTATTTATAAAAATCAGGGTACAGGCAATGAATTCAAAAACAATGCCCTTTATCAGGCAGGGAGCAATCTGGGCTATTACTGTTTTTATGTCCAGGACGGGGATAAATCCACATATACCTTTACCTCTAATTATAATGATCTTTACGCTCCCAGTGCCAGGGTCGGCCGCTATGGGGGTTCCCGGACCACTCTTTCCGACTGGCAGACAGCTACCTCAGAAGACGCTAATTCCCTTTCCCTTGATCCCGGTTTTTTGAGTTCTACTAACCTGCATATCAGCGCAGGTTCCAATTGCGACGGGAGAGGCGCTGTGCTGGCAGGATTCAGCAAAGATCTGGATAATGAAGACAGGGAATCTCCGCCTGATATCGGAGCTGACGATAATCTCTCTGCACCTACTCCCATGAGCGGAACCTATACTGTAATCCAGGCTGGAGGAGGAAATTATACATCCATAACTGCTGCTGCATCAGATCTGAACAATAAAGGGGTCAGCGGTGCAGTTATAATCGATGTCTATTCAGGTACGTATTCCGGACAGATCAATTTTCAGGATATTCCCGGAGCCAGTGCGGTAAATACCATAACCATAAGAGAATTTCCCGGAGAAAGCGTGACTGTTGACGGGAATACTTATGCTTTTTATCTGGATGATACCGATTATGTGACCATACAAGGATTTGACATAACTTCTGCTTCTGAACACGGTATCTATCTTATTAATGCTTCCTGTTTTAATAAGATCACAGGCAATAAATTCTCTAATCTGGGAACATCGGGTAATTATGCTTCGATACGGATCGACACAAACTGCGATAATAATGAGATCTATGCCAATGAGATAGACGGTGATTATTACGGTGTTGATCTTTATTACGCGGACAGCACTAAAGTCTATAACAACATGATCTATGGTACAGGCTATTACGGTGCTTACATCAACCGCTGTGATGATCTGGATTTTTATTACAATTCGATCTATAACACTACCGGACGCTGTCTGCATAAATACAGGGGCACAAACAATGATTTTAAAAACAATATATTTTATAATACATCGACCAATGCCGGATATTACTGTATTTATATCCAGGACGGAGATAAAACTACCTATACTTTTACCTCTGATTACAATGATCTTTATGCTCCTAACGGAGCCAGTATCGGATATTACGGATCAGCCCAGACCATGTTCAGTGACTGGAAAACAACTGTTTCTGAAGATGCAAATTCTATTTCCCAGAACCCCCGTTTTTCTTCTTCTTCTGATCTGCACATAGATAATTCTTCTCCCTGCCAGAAAAAGGCTGATAATTCTACAGGCATCAGCAATGATTTTGATGTCACTGATTCCCGTGATGCTTCAACGCCTGACATCGGTGCTGACGAAAACACCAATGATCCGCCGCCGCCCATGAGCGGCACTTATGATATCAAACAGGACGGTACCGGAGATTATATTTCTTTTGCGTCCGCTTTGAGCGATCTTCAGGCCCTGGGTATCAGCGGCCCGGTGATCTTCGATGTCTATGATGACGGAGGAACAGTGTATTCAGAACAGGTCTTGATCAATGATATTTCCGGAGCCGACAGTACCAACACAGTTACTTTCCGCGAAGCAGCAGGTGAAACAGTTACTGTCAATGGTTCTGATTACGGATTTTATCTGGATGAAGCGGATTATATTATTATTGAAGGGTTTGAGATCACTTCCTGCGATAAGCACGGAATTTATGCTTCGGGTAATGCTCATTACAATAAGATCAAAGATAATTATATTCATGATGTGGGAACTCTGGGCAATTATGCCTGTATCTGGATAGACAATAACTGCGATTACAATGAGATCGAAGGAAATCTGATAGAAGGTGATTATTACGGTATTTATCTTGATTATGCCGATAATGCCAAGGTATACAATAATATGATCAAAAAGGTCACGCATTACGGCATTTTTGTTTACCGGTCCGATGACCTGGAATGCTGTTTTAATTCTGTATCCGGAAATATGAGGCGCTGTATTCATAAAGACAGAGGCACAAATAATTCTTTTAAGAACAATATTCTTTACACCACATCCACTAACAGCGGGCATTATTGTTTTTATGTAGCTGACGGAAATTATACTACGTATACTTTTGACTCTGACTACAATGATTTTTATGCTCCGGCAGGAGCAGGTATAGTCTATTACGGAGGAGCATACACTTCTCTTACTGACTGGTCTGCGGCAAGCAGTAAAGATACAGATTCTCTTTCTAAAAATCCCCGTTTTACTTCTGCTTCTGATCTGCACATCCTTAAAATGTCTCCCTGTCAGGGAAAAGGAACAGCAATTGCCGGATATACTGACGATTATGACGATCAGCTAAGAGCAGATCCGCCTGATATCGGGGCTGATGAGAACCTGGAAGATCCGCCGCCGCCCATGAGCGGCACCAGACATATCAATGCTGCCGGAGGAGGGGATTATCTGAGTTTTGCCGCAGCTCTGGAAGATCTGGACACTCTGGGAGTGGGAGGAGCTCTTACTTTTGAAGTGCATTCCGGGCTTTATGTGGAAGAGGTGCGCATACCTGAGATCACCGGAGCCAGTGCCGTAAATACAGTGACTTTCCGGGAAGCTGACGGTGAATCAGTTACTGTGAATGGAAGCACGTATGCTTTTGAACTTGACGGAGCAGATCATGTCACGATCGAAGGATTTGACATAACTTCCACTACAGAACAGGCGGTTTATCTGCACGGAAGCGCTACGCACAATAAAATAAAAGAAAACTATATATATAACATCGGGGACAGCGGCAATTTTTCTTCTATACACCTGGATTCTCAGTGCGATGACAATGAAGTTTCTTATAACCGTATTGACGGAGATTACTGGGGGATTTACAATTACCGGGCAGACAGGACAAAGATCTATAATAACATGATTTATAATACAGAGGCTACCGGAGCTTATATGCGCGAATCCGATGATGTGGAATTTTATTTTAACAGTATCTATGCTGATCAGAATCACTGCCTTTACAAATACAGAGGTACAGGAAACAGTTTTAAAAACAATATCTTTTATGCTTCCTCAGCCCAGTCCAATGATTACTGCTTTTATGACGGGGACGGCAATTCAGCTGCATATACTTATGATTCTGATTACAATGATTTTTATTTTCCTAACGGCGCATCTTGCGGATATTACAGCGGAGCAAAATCATCTTTGTCTGACTGGCAGGCAAGTCCCGGTAAAGACCTTAATTCCCTGGCCAAGAACCCCCAGTTTACAGCAGCAGATAACCTGCACATTGCAGATGGTTCGCGCTGTCAGGGGGCAGGCCTGACTATTGCCGGATATACTGATGATTATGACCAGGAAGCCAGGACTCAGCCTGATATCGGAGCTGATGAAAATCTTAATGCTTTGCCTCCGGCTTTAAGCGGAGATTTTGATATTGACTGGACCGGAGGAGAAGATTACCTTTCTTTTGCCGAAGCAGTGGATGATCTGGAATCTCGGGGGATTTCCGGACCGGTTGTGTTTACCGTACACAACGGCACTTATGTGGAACAGGTCACGGTCGGTGATATTGACGGAGCCTCTGCTGCTAATACTATAACTTTTCAGGAAAAATCAGGGGATACAGTGACGATCAACGGGGATACTTACGGGATTTATCTGAACGGAGCAGATTATGTCACATTTGACGGATTTGATATAACTTCCTGCGAACAGCACGGCGTGTATATGACCAACAATTCTTCCTATAATAAGATCAAAAACTGCTACATCAGCGGAACAGGCACTGCCGGTAATTATAATGCCGTACGCATAGATCAGGATTGCGATAATATGGAGATATCAGGCTGCAGGATCGATGGTGATTATGATTGTCTTTATCTGGACAGGACCGACAATCTGCTTTTCTACAATAATATGGTCTACGGCGCATCACGCTACAGCCTGTATCTGAACCAGTGTCAGACAGCAAAAGTGTATTTTAATTCTCTGTATAATACTACCCAGCGCTGTGTCTATAAAAATCAGGGCGACAATCACGAATATTACAATAATATTTTTTATAATACTTCTACTAATGCGGCTCATTACTGTTTTTATACCTCAGGCGGTACTTTTCTTTCAGATTATAATGATCTGTATGCTCCTAACGGTGCTCAGGTCGGGTATTACAGCGGCAATCAGACCACTCTGGAAGACTGGAATTCCGCATCAGGTCAGGACGATAATTCCATTTCCCGGGACCCTGTATTTGTCAGTACTGATGATCTGCATATTCAGAACACTTCTCTCTGCCAGCAGCAGGGAACAGTACTGGTCGGATATACGGACGATTATGACGGAGATTCCAGAAACGGGACTTCTCCTGATATCGGAGCTGACGAAAATCTCAATGCTCTGCCCATACCGTTACTGACCTGGGTGGGAGATACTGCAGCTTATACCTCAGACGGACTGGACCCTGAACTGGGCAATTCTCTGACTGATTTTATCTACCGGGTTACCTGGACAGATTACGGTAATCAGGCGCCTACTTATATAAGGGTTTACATCGATAAAAACGGAGATACTGATTATGATGATCCGGGCGAAGTCCAGAATATGACTGCAGAGGACGCAGGAGATATTACTTACAGTGACGGGAAAGTATATACTTATACCGCAAATATTACTTACGGGCCGAATACTGATCAATGTTCCTATTATTTTGAAGCAGGAGACGGGACTTATTCCGCGGTCAGCCCCGGTCTTGATCCTGTAGCTTTAAGCAGTGCTGAAGCTATCAATGCTCCTGATGTGTTCATCACTTTAAGCGTATCAGTGGATAAAGGTTCCTGGCCTATAGGTATCATTGAATGCAATGATGTGATCACCATGAAAAATTCACAAAAAATCACTGTTTCCAATGACGGTGACGGAAATGAGACCTTTACCTTAAAACTTACCGATCCGGCTGACTGGACTTCAGCCTCTGTTGCCGGTAATGAAGAATTTGTCATGAGCGGTCTGTTCTGCGCTACTGCTGATAATCCTGCCCCCGGAGATTTTAATGAAGGAGGATCTGAAGACGTGCTTACAACTGTTCAGCAGACTGCGACTGCTTCTTTGTTCGGATACAGCGGGGCAACTCAGACAGGGGTCAATGTCTCTCCTGCTGCAAACAGGACTCTGCTTTTACAGTTTAAAGCTCCCACTGTTAATACAATTGTCGACGAACAGTCGATAATCATCACTATCGGCTGTCAGGCCCCGTAACCGTAAATGGGGTCAGGTCTTGACATAGGACATTTTGGATTACATTTTAAGATGATGAACACTGATGAAAGACTATGATGAACACAGATAATTTAAGTGATTTTGGGGTCAGGTCTTGACATAGGACATTTTGTATATTTTTTATAAACGTTTTTTGAAAGTCTCTGTGCGAGTGTATTCCCGGGGACGGGGCGTCTGCAGACAGGGATAGATTTTATGCTGTGCTTTGTTGAAAATAAAAAGAGAAAAAAAAGAAAATGAAACCTATAAACGATATGATCCGGGTCAGAGAAAATAACCGGGCTTCTCCGGCTCAATGGGGCCTGACTGTTTACGGGATCATTATCCTGCGTAATTTTCTGGAAGGGATCGTTTTTTCCAAAAAACTGGGATTCAGCTCTTTTTGTTTTGAATCAGTGCTGCGCTGTTTTATTTATTACCCTTTGAATTATTTGTCAGGAGCTTTCAGTATTATAATTGTTCTTCATCTTTTCAGCAGAGAACGCATCGATGCCGTAGCCAGAGTTGTTTTGTCTTTTTTCTGGGTGATACTGATACCGCCGTTGATAGATTTTTTTGTTTTTAAAGGCCGGTATTTTCCTTTAGGCTATTTACCCAGCATCAGGGAAGCCTTGCAGGGTATTGTGTTTATTTTTGATTTTACCCGTAAGCTCAGCACTGTTTCTTATGGAGTGAGGATAGAGCTTTTGCTGATCCTGATCTTATCCTGGGCCTATCTTTGGGCAAAAACACAAAAAAGAATAAATAGTTTGCTGGGAGGTCTCTGCTCGTTATGGTCTGTGCTTCTGGTTGCCGGGAGCATACCTGTGCTGTTGCTTTATACCGTAGAATTTCCCTGGACAGCACAAAGACTGGGAGAAAATCTGCTTCGCGAACTGAGCATTAAAGGAACGATTTTTTCAACCCAGGATTCTTTATATGCTCTGGTATATTCTTTTGTTTTTTCAATTCTGCTTTTGATCTATTACAGTTGTTACGACTTTAAAAAATTTAAAGCTTTGCTGAAAAATGTACGTCCTTTCAGGGTGATCCATTTTCTGCTTCTTGCTTTTCTGGGCATGGGCTATTTTTGTCTTTTGCAGACCGGGGCGAAAATTTTTCTTCCGGCAATGGGTTTGATCTTACCTGCCTTTGCTTTGGGGTTCTGCTATTGCGCCCAATCTCTGGCTGTGATCAATGATATTGTCGATAAAAAAGGGGATTGCCTGACCAATAGGGACCGGCCTCTGGTAACAGGGATCTTAACTGAAACTGAATACAGGGAAATAGGCACTGTATGCGCGATCATGAGCGCAGGTATATTTATCAGCATTTCTTATTATGCTTTTTTAATGGTTTTGACTTTCTGGGTTTTTTATTTTATTTATTCTTCTCCGCCTTTGCATTTGAAAAAGATATTTCCTTTGAATATGTCAGTTATTGCTGTTAACGGCCTGGTCATGTTTTTGTCCGGTATAAGCGTGTTTGCCGGTGCCGACAGCTTTTCTTATATCAGGGGAGAAATAGCCTGGGTTATATTTTTGCCTTTTTTTCTGGGCATTAATATGATCACCTTAAAGGATTTTGCCGGAGATAAACAGGAAAAAGTGTTTACTTTGCCTGTACTTCTGGGACAAAAAAAAGGAAAGAGCGCAGTTGCTTTGTTAAGCCTGACAGCTTTTATTCTTCCCGGTATTATTCTGAGTATTTATTGGCTGGTCATTCCGGGAATTGTTCTGGGTACAAGTGCTGTGTTCTTTATGCTTTGCGCCAGGTGGAGAGAATGGATATTTTTTCTTCACTATTACGCTTATTTTTCCCTGGTGATCATTTCCTATTGGAATAAAATACGGTAAAACAAAAGTCATTGATGATAAGAAAAAAATAATATTACTGTTTATTTTATCTCTGGGCCTGTCCTTTACTGTTCTGGTCAATGACTGGACCGGGTGGTGGACACAAGGCTGGCAGACCAGGACTACCACTGACTGGAATAATGCTAAGGGATGGGTCCCCCAAAATATTCCGGATTCAGGTACAGACGCTGATATCTCCGGATCAGAAACCCCTTATGTGTAATTGGGGTCAGGTCTTGACATAGGACATTTTGCCTATGATTTAAAGGGCGGGGGCAAGCCGCCGCCCCTACGATTAAATTTTCATCTTAGAGAAACGGGCAGGTTTGCCCCTGCGTATTTGTATTTTTCTCCTCTCTTCTTTTTTCAAGTTGCATTTTTATAGGATTAGTTTAGAATTATATGATTGCAGCCCAGTCTTTGGTTTTTGATTTTAAAAAGATAAAAAGGAGATAAAATGATCAGTTATGAAGATTTTGCCAAACTGGAATTAAAAATAGGTACTGTGAAAGAAGCAGAAGAGCATCCTGACGCTGATAAACTGCTGGTCTTGAAAGTGGACCTGGGAGAAGAAGAGCCCCGCCAGCTGGTGGCAGGGATCAAAAAACATTATGCTCCCCAGGACCTGATCGGCAGGCAGATCGTGGTCCTGGCTAATCTTGAACCCAGGACTTTGCGCGGTGTGGAATCTAAAGGCATGCTCTTGGCAGCCAGAGGAAAAGAAAAAGTGGTTTTGCTCGGCCTGGACCAGGAAGTGGAACCTGGCAGCACAATCGGGTGATAAATCACCCGAAATGCAAAATTAAAATTGTAAAATTAGCATTTAGCATTGAAAATGAGAGATAATTAAGACTTGTGACTTCACTCGCCCGAAGACTTTCACAGAAGAGTGTCGGGCTCCCGGATGTCCGAAGAGAACCGGGGAAGAGGACACCGGACATAGTGACTTGTGACTTTTAGCTTATGATAAGTGATTATATAGAGGTAAAGACAAAAGGGACCAATCATATTATTAATATCACCCCCCGGATCGAGGGTCTGGTAAAAAAGCATGATATTGATAACGGGATTATCTTTTTAAATGTCATCGGTTCTACTGCTGCTTTGACTACCATGGAATTTGAGCCTGGCCTGGAAAAAGATGTTCAGGATTTCCTGGATAAACTGGCTCCTTTCCGCAAAGATTATGCCCATAATTTTACCTGGAATGATGACAACGGGCATTCCCATCTGCGCAGTACTCTTATAAAAACCAATTTTTTTGTTCCTGTTACGGAAAGTTCTCTGGATCTGGGCACCTGGCAGCAGGTGGTTTTGATCGAGTGCGATACAAGGCCCAGAAACAGGAAAATAGCAGTGAAAGTGCTGGTCTGACATGTACAGTGATGCTTCTCTGAATAAATTAAGCCTGGTTTTTTTTGATGTAGAGACTACAGGGCTTCATCCTTATAAAGGGGATACGATCTGTGAGCTGGGTGCGGTAAAATTTACTGCTCAGGGACAGCAGGAAACCTACAGTCAGCTGCTTAATCCTAAACAGCCGATACCTGAATTTGTCAGTAATATCCATAATATTTTTGATCAAGACGTAAAAGACGCTCCTTTTTTTGAAGAAGCAGCAGATAAATTTCTGGAGTTTATCAGCAATTCCATAGTCTGCGGTTATAATGTGGAATTCGATCTGGGTTTTCTTAATACAGAGCTGGATAAAATCCATTATCCTGTTCTTCGTCTGCCTTCATTGGATGTTCTGCGCATGGCCAGAAAAACTTATCCTGACCTGCCCCGCTATAATCTGGGCGAAGTGGCCAGGACCCTGGAATTTAAAACTGATGTTCTGCACCGGGCTTATGAGGATGCTCTTTTGACCAGTAAAATATTTTTCCATGCCGCGGATGTGTTGAAACAAAGAGGGATTTCTAAGAGAAGCCATCTTCTGACTTTGTACGGAGTGCAGAATGAATTTTTCGAAAAATTGCAGGAGCCTAAAGAAGCTCTGATCAGAGAAAGCATAGAAGCTGAAGTAGATCTGCGCCTGACCTGCCTGGCTAAAGATAAACTGCGTTCTTTTGTGGTCAAACCGCGTGAACTGGTCAAACAGAAACAGCCTTATCTTCTGGCTGTTGACATCAAAAGCAAACAGGAGATATCTCTGCCTCTGCACTGGCTGCTGAATATAGAAATATTTTGAATAGTACTGTGATAAACACAGATGAATTTATGATGAACACAGATAATTCAAGTCACTTGTCATCCCTTTATCTGCTCTCTTGATAAAAAAAAGGCCTATGTTAAAATATACAGGCGAATAATTTTTGTAAAAAAGTATATTGATCTGTGCAATCAGGCATGGCCTTTAAGCCTGCCGGGAGGTTATTATGAACGATATTCTGGAAATTCTGGAGGACAATGCCCGGATCAGTGAATCAGATCTGGCCAAATTGACCAATAAGAGTAAAAAGGAAGTTTCCGCAGAAATGAAAAAACTGGAAAAAAAAGGCGTCATTGTAAAATATAAGACTGTGATCAATAAGGCTAAACTTTCCGGGGAGAGAACAGTGCGGGCTTTGATCGAGGTCAAGGTCAGTCCTCAGAAAGATGTCGGTTTTGATTCGATTGCCGAACGTATCTATAAATTCCCTGAAGTGAAAAGCTGTTATCTTTTGTCCGGAGCGTATGACCTGCTGTTGATCGTGGAGGGGGAAGACATGCATACTGTAGCCAGCTTTGTGGCTGAAAAACTGGCTCCTTTAAGCAGTGTCATGAGCACTGCCACTCATTTTCTTTTGAAAAAGTATAAAGAAGATGGGATAATGCTGGTTAAAAAACAGAAAAATAAAAGACAGGCCATAAGCTTTTAAAACCATGATAGCTAAACGAGTTGAAAAAATACCTCAATCAGGAATACGTGCTTTTTTTGACCTTGTTCTGGGGATGCCTGATGTGATCTCTCTGGGAGTAGGAGAACCTGATTTTGTCACTCCCTGGAGGATCAGGGAAAAAGCAATAACTGCTCTGGAAGAAGGATATACTTCCTATACTTCCAATAAAGGCCTGAAAGCTTTGCGCAAAGCAATAAGTTTTGAGCTGAGAAAAAAATATAAATTAAAATACGATCCGGACCAGGAGATCTTGATCACTGCCGGAGGCAGTCAGGCTATTGATCTTACTTTGCGTACTATTTTAAATCCCGGAGATAAAGTGATTGTGGTCAGCCCTCATTATGTGGCTTACCCGGCTTTGACCGAACTTAATCTGGGCAAAGTGCTTTATCTGGAAACAACTGAACAGGAAAAGTTCAAGATCGATCCGCAAAAATTGGAAAAGCTGGCTGAGCAGAAGCCTAAAGCCATAATCCTTAATTATCCTTCCAATCCCACAGGAGTGACTTATTCCAGAACTGAATTGAACAGGATCTGGAAGATATTGAAAAAACATAAGGTTACAGTGATCAGTGACGAGATCTATGAAGATTTGATCTATGAACAGGAGCACACTTCTTTTCCTTCTCTTTCCGGTGCTAAATCCGGCACAATACTGTTAAGCGGTTTTTCCAAAGGGTATGCTATGACCGGGTTCAGGGTCGGTTATGCCTGCGGTCCGGCTGAAATTATAGAACAGATGACCAAACTGCATTCTTTTGCCATGATCTGTCCGGCGATAGTGTCTCAGATCGCTGCCTGTGAAGCATTCCGGGCTCAGAAAGAAAAAAAAGAAATGCTTAGAGAATACAGGCGCAGAAGGGATTTTTTTACCAGAGAACTGGGCCGGCTGGGACTTTACGCCCCGTTTCCCCAGGGCGCTTTTTATGTGTTTGCTTCCATAAAAAAATATTATTCCGATTCCCTGGAATTTGCCTCTAATCTTTTAAAACAGGAAAAAGTAGCAGTGGTCCCCGGAACTGCCTTCGGTTCCTCTTACGATGGTTATGTGCGTATGTCGTATGCCACTGCTTTTGATGATTTGAAAGAAGCCATAGTCAGGCTGGAACATTTTCTCCGTGCCTGAAAAAAACATGAAAAAAAATACAGTTTGTTTATTTGTTTTCTGTCTGGCGGTTTTATTTTTGTTTTCTGCCTGTGGTTATCAGGAACAGGAACTTAAATCCGCTTATGAACGGGTGTTTTCTGCTTATCAGCAAAAATTAAAACAGGATCCCGAAGATGAACAGACCCGGCTCAGGTTTGCCCGGTTTTGTTACGATTTTAAAGATTACCGGCAGGTTGTTGCTCTGCTGAAAGATACAGAGGACACTGAAGGTCGTCTGGTATTGGCTAAAGCTTATGCCCGCCTTAATCAGTACACTCTGGCTCTGGAATCTTTTGACGCGGTCCAAGCCGGAATCTCTGACCAGGAAGGACTGTATTTTTACGGACTGGTCCTGGAAAAAAAGAATCTTTATCCTCAGGCACTGCAAGTCTATGCAAAAGTCAGGGGAGAGTTTAAAGCTAAAGCAGCAGAGAGGATTTCGGCCATAGAAGATACAGTCAAAAGCGAGGTGCCGGATTATCTGCAGGAGCTTTCTCAGTCTGCGGTTCAGTTTATAAGCGAATCAAAAGAGGAAGCGGCAGTGCTGCTTTCAGTTGACGAGAAAATCCAGGTCATGGATGATCATACTTCAGTGACTACGCTTCACGTCATTGAAAAAGTGCTTAAAGAAAGGGGCAAGGAAATAGCAGAAGTGGAACTGGGCTATGATTCCACTTATGAACGGGTAGAACTGGAATTTGCCCGTACCATCACTGATCAGGGCCTGATCATTTCCGCTGGTAAAAAGAATATCAGGGATGTGACAAAATATCTTAATTTTCCTTTGTACAGCAATTCCCGGGCTTTTATCATTTCCATGCCTGCGGTAGATGTGGGGGCGATCATCGAATATAAGGTAAAGATCTATTCGGCTAAACTGATCAATGAAAAAGACCTCTCTCTTATCTACCGGCTGAGAGAAAAATATCCGGTGTTTAAGTCCCGGTTTTGTCTGGATCTGCCTGCGGAGATGAAGATGAAGTATACTTTTGTCAATCAGCAGCTCAGCAGCAATATCAGTCTGGATCCGGTACAGGAAAAAAAGGGAGACAGGGAATTGTTTGCCTGGGAGTTTTCCCGGATCAAACCGATCATTCCTGAATACAACATGCCTCCTGTATCCATGGTTAATCCTGCTGTTCTTTTGTCTTCTTTTGATTCCTGGCAGGAGATCTTTGTCTGGTGGCAAACCCTGTATTCTGACAAACTGGAATTAAATAAGGAAATGGAAAAAAAACTGGCCGAGCTGGTGGCTGGAACAAAAGACGATTATGAGAAGGCTAAAAAAATTTATGAATACGTAAGCCGTAATATCCGATATGTGGCAGTGGAATACGGGGAAAGCGGTCATGAACCGCATAAAGCTGCGGAAGTTTTTTTGAACCGCTACGGAGACTGTAAGGATCAGGCTGTGCTTTTGACTGCTTTGTTCCGGGCTGCCGGTCTGGAAGGCATGCCTGTCTTGATACCGACACGTGAGGCTTATGATGTGCTTCAGAATTTTCCCTCGGTTAATTTTAACCATGCTATTGCCGCGGTCAGGATCGATGACGAAATTATTTTCTGCGATCCGACCAGTGAGACCACTGCTTTCAAAGATTTGCCGGCAGGGGATCAGGACCGCACCGTGCTGGTCTTTTTCCCTGACGGATATAAATTAATGCGCACTCCTGAACTTAACACCAGTGAACTTATGGTTAATATGGATATTTTTATCGATGCTCAGGAAAATGCGGAAATATACAGATCAGTTAAGAGCAGAGGAGGGTATTCAGCCTGGCAGAGATATTATCTGAAATATTCTCATCCTTCTAAGATCAGGCAGAACCTGGAAAATAAAATGATGGCTATTTCTCCTTTTTCTTTTTTACTGGAATATAAAATAGAAAATGTAGATGATTTTGATGCTGTGCCCGGGTTATGGTACAGGTTCCGTACGGAAAAATTTTTAAATCCTTCCCAAAATCTGAGAGTGATCCCGCCTTTGAATCAGTGTGATCTTTCTCCTTCTCTGATTGCCGGAGAAACCAGAAAGTTTCCCATTGATTTTTCCGAGCTTTCTTCCAGAAAGGCAAAGATATCTCTGCATTTGCCGCAAAATCTGGCTATAAAATATCTGCCTGAGGATCACGTTATCGATACACCCTGGTTTATTTTCAGCGTAAAGTATAAAGAGCAGGATGAAAAACTGGATTTTTTCCAGGAATTCAGGGTTAAACAAAGATTTGTTCAGCCGGAAGTTTATCCTGAATTCAGAGAAAAGATGAAAGAAGTTTTTTATCTATTAAGGGAAGTTGTGCTTTTTGAAAAAAAACAATGAGCAATATTGCGGAAAAGAAAAAGATCAGGACTTTTGAAATAATCTTTTATGAAAATCTGATCAAGATGAAGCCTGATTTTATCCAGGCTCTTACCTGTCTGGCGGAAATTTATACCAGAAACGGTTTTATCAGTGAAGGACTGGCTCTGGATAAACATCTGGCAGAACTGAGGCCGGAAGATCCGGTCATCCGTTATAACCTGGCCTGCAGCCTGGCTCTCAGCGGTGATACAGACTGGGCTCTAAGGGAATTGACTCGAGCCGTGCTTTTAGGCTATGATGAGTTTTCTTATATCCTGCAGGACCCTGACCTGGTTTTGCTGCGCAGATCTCCTTTGTTTGGAAAATTTTTGGCTAAACTTAAAAGATTAAACACAAAAGACCGGTGAAAAATATCGAGCAGCAGAAAACATTAAAGCCGCGCGCTTATATAAGACTTTCCACTGTATTCCCCGTAGCTTTTTATCTCAGCGGTGAGCAGGAAGAAAAGAACACTCCCTGGCTGCAGGGGTTTACCAATAATATCGCCAGAGGAGGAATCTGTCTTACAGTAAATGATCTTTGGTGGGGGTTTTGGGATAAGCTGGTCCCGGGCCGGGAACTGGTTCTGGATATAGCTTTGCCTTTCCGGAAAAAAGGGATCTCTGCTCTGGTTAAAGTGGTCTGGAAAAAAAAGGAACAGACAGTATATTTCCCCCGCTATCTGCTTGGTCTGGAATTTGTTAAAGTAAACAAAAAAGATTCAGATCTGCTTTTCCGCTATGCTTTGGCCAAAAAACTGGTACCCAGATTTTCAGCTTTGCTTTTGTTCTGTCTTTTAGGCATTTCTTTTTTGCTCTGGCAGGAGCAGACTGAACTGGTCAGACAGAATAACCATCTTTTGCACGAGTACCGTCAGTCTTTAATTCAGGCTGATCAGTATAAACAGGTCCTGACTGAGCAGGAGCAGAGTATTGATTTTTATGCTCAGCGTCAGTCCGGGCTGGAACAGGATCTGGCAGGATTAAAACAGAGGCTTTCTCTGGAGCAGTCCCGTTATCAGGATTTGCTGACTGAGGAGCAGCTGAACAGAGAAGAACTGGCTTCTGCGGCAAAGATCAAAAAAGAGATCGCAGCTTTGACCAGAAAAAAAGAGCTGCTTTTTCGCGAGAATGAATATCTCCGGCGTAAAATCGATCTGGCCCGGCGTAAAAGAGAAAAGATCTCCCGCAGACTGGACCTGGCCCGGGACCTTAAAAAAGAATATGTGCCTGAAGTGATGCATAAAATGGAGCAGTGGCTTTCTACCCGCCAGAATCTGAAAACCGGACTGGTCTTGAGTTATGAGGGGGATGACAGCCTGAGCCGGATAGCGTTTACTTATGATCAGGCTCTGGCTGCTATAGTATTTCTGCTTACAGGAGAAAAAGAGCGTTCCTGCCGCATATTTGAGTTTTATCTGGATCAGGCCGGAAAAGGCCGGGATTTTTATAATGGTTATTATACCAACGGTAATGTTTTTGAATATGTATGTCATTCCGGGCCTGTGGCCTGGATCGGTCTGGCTGCTTTGAACTATACCAGACAGACCGGGGACAGACAATTTTTACCTGTAGCGGAAAAAGCAGCTGATTTTTTAGTCAGCATGACGGATAAAGACGGGGGCATACGCGGCGGACCTGAATGTTCCTGGTATTCCACTGAGCACAATCTGGACGCTTATGCCTTTTTTATTTTTTTTCATGAATTGACCTCTGAAGCTGAATATGCTGAACGCGCGGAAAAGATCAGGTCCTGGATTGACAGATTTGCCTATACTGACCGGGAAGTACCTGTAAACCGGGGCAAAGGGGATGCTACTATCGCCACTGACACTTATTCCTGGTCGATCACTGCTTTGGGGACAGAGTCTTTGCTGGAACTGGGAATGGACCCGGAAAAAATCATGGATTTTGCCGTGCGCCACTGCAAAGTAAAAACTGATTTTTCTTTAAACGGAAAAATTAATTATCTGGAAGGTTTTGATTTCTGCAAAGCAAGAAACCTACCCAGAGGAGGAGTTGTTTCCGGTGAATGGACCTCGCAGATGATTTTGGCTTTTGAGATCATGGCCGATCATTTCCAGGACAAAGATGAGGCGCAGAAAGAATATTATTTCGATCAGGCCAGGTTTTATTTTGAAGAATTGCAGAAAATGATAATCAATTCTCCGTCTCCCATAGGCAAGGCGTATCCTACTTTGCCTTATGCTTCTCAGAACGGAGCTGCTACCGGACACGGCTGGCGTACACCTGCCGGAGATCCTGTAGGGTCTCTGGCCTCAACCGCTTATTTTCTTATAGCTTATAAAGGGTATAATCCTTTGCGCGGTTATTTTCTGAAAAATTCCCTGAAAAAAGAATATCAACCCCAGCCGGCTTTGCCGGCTGAAAATAGCCCTAAGCCGTAAGTCCGCCTGCCCTTCCGCTGGCAGGCAGCGGGCAGGCTGTAAGTCTTAAGCAAAATCAGAATACGTTAAGCGGTGAGGGTAACGAAGCCCGTATCACTCGCACGAAGACTTTCACCTGCCTTAAGTAAAAAGTAAAAAGGCAAAAGTAAAAAGTACAGAAAATATTCTTATCTCTCTGCGTGCGAAGCACGCCCCTAACCGCTATCCGCTTGTCCTGAGCGAAGCCGAAGGACTATACCCTATGCCCTGTTCTTGTGCTCCCGGATGTCCGAAGAACACCAAAGAAGAAAATACCGGACATACGTCTTATGGTTACGTATCCGCTCCGCGATATTTAATTTAACATTCAAAATTCAACATTCAACATTTGCCTTGCGTGCGCAGCACGCTGCATGTGACATGTGACATGTGACTTGTTGCTCTTTTATATTAAGGTAGAATGTGGTAGAATACGCGTTATGACTGACAGGGAAACACTTTTTAAATCAGGATTTGTCTCTATTGTGGGACGGCCTAATGTGGGTAAATCCACTCTGCTCAATGCTCTTTTGGGCCGGAAGATCAGTATTGTTTCTTCTGTGCCTCAGACCACCAGACATCAGATCAGAGGCGTACTTAATCTGGATCAGGCTCAGATAGTATTTGTTGATACTCCGGGAATACATTCTTATAAAAAACATCTGGTGACTCACCTTAATGTGGTGGCTAAAAAAAGTGTTTCCGGGATAGAAGCTCTGCTTTATGTGGTAGATGTTTCCCGTCCCATAGGCAAAGAGGAAAAAGCTTTGATGAATTTTGTTGCCGGCAGCAGGCTGCCTGTGATCATGGCTTTGAACAAGACTGATCTAGGTCCGGGACTGATCAACGAGTATATGTCAGCCTGGAAGCAGTTTTTGACGGATTCCGGCTTTGATGAAGATCCGGTTAAATATTTCATCCCGGTCTCGGCTTTGACCGGGAAAAGCCTTAAACAGCTTATTACTGCTCTGCTGGAAGTTTTGCCTGTCCAGCCTGCCTTTTACGGTAAAGATGATGTTACTGATTTTCCTTTGACTTTTCGTATAGCAGATGTGATCAGGGAAAAATTATTCGTCAATTTGCGGGAAGAACTGCCCCATTCTCTGGCTGTGGAAATAGAAAAAGTAGAGGAAAAGGAAAAAGTTACGGTAGTATATGCTTTGATCTATGTCAGCCATGTTTCTCAGAAAAAGATCGTAGTGGGAAATAAAGGTGCTTTACTCAAAGAAGTAGGTACTGCCGCACGCAAAGACCTGCAGGATATTTTTAAGAAAAAAGTATTTCTTGATCTGCGGGTAAAAGTAGTGCGCGACTGGCAGAACAAGCCCAGGATCCTTCAGGAGCTGGGATACACCGAATAGCGCAAATGTTGAATGTTGAATTTTGAATGGTGAATTATAATTTAGGCTATAGGCAATGGGCAATAGGCTATAGGACATTTGCTTTTTAAGAATTAGTATGTCCGGCATTTTCTTCCCCGGTTCTCTTCGGACATCCGGGAGCCCGGATTTCTTCTTTGGAAGTCTTCGGGCGAGTGAAATTAGTAATCAGGTCAATTAGAAATTTTTATCAGTGTTCATCATAGATTTATCTGTGTTTATCATATTTAATATTTTAAATTATAATTATGGAAATATGTAAACATTTCGGTGAGTGCGGAGGATGCAGATTTCAGGATATCCCTTATTCAGAACAGCTGAAAAATAAAGAACAGAAGCTGCGCGATCTTTGTGCCCAGTACCAGCTTGATACTGAATTAAAACCGATCCATTTTTTCCGGGAGCAGTTTTACCGCAATAAAATGGAATTTACCTTTTCTCAGGATGAGCAGGGCCGGCTGGTCTGCGGTATGCATAAAAAGGAAAAAAAACGGCAGGTATTCGATCTGAAAGAATGCCTTATTTTTTCTCCTCATGCCGGAGAACTGGTCCAGGCTGTGGTCTCTTTGTTTCAGGGGAAAAATACTGCCTTTAACACATACAGTCATATCGGGTTTTTGCGCCATCTTATTGTGCGGGAAACAAAGATCACCGGAGAGATCATGGTCGGTCTGGTCACGACCACTCAGGAAAAATTCAGCAGCCAGGAACTGGTCGACTGCCTGAAAGCTCTTCCTTTTGCCGACAAGATAAAGTCAGTGTTCTGGATCACCAATGATAATCACGGAGATGCCGTGACTTTTGAGGAAAAACATCTGCTTTACGGGGAAAGTTTTATTTCAGAACAGGTTCATGAATATACTTTCCGCATATTTATCGACTCTTTTTTTCAGACCAATGTGCACGGGATCAGAGCTTTGTATCAGGCGATCCGCGATTATGCCGGTCTGACCGGTACTGAAAAAGTGCTGGACCTTTTCTGCGGAGTAGGTTCTATCGGATTGTTCCTGGCTCCTCAGGCCAGATTTGTCTGGGGCGTGGAGCTGAAAAAAGAGATCGTAGCTAATGCCGGGGTCAATGCTGAGCTGAATCAGATCAAGAATATTTCCTTTATCTGTGAAGATACCAGAAAATTTCTTAATTCCCGCAGCATATCGGATATGGACCTGGTGATCATCAATCCTCCCCGCAGCGGACTTTCCAAAAAGATCAAACGCCGTCTGCTTCAGGACCTGCCTGAGACCATGTTTTATTCTTCCTGTAATCCCGCTTCTTTGTGCTCTGACCTTAAAGATTTTTCTTCTGCTTATAAAATAGTTTTTCTGGAACCTTTTGATTTTTTCCCGCATACCCCGCATATGGAATGTCTGGCTTTATTGCAGCGCAAAGGCTTTAGTCTTGACAAAGAGGGGAAAATAGCATAATTTAAAAAGTAAGAGATTTCCCGACAGTGTGAATAAAAGGAGGCTGTATGAAAGATGAGATGGGTATCCTGAGAGAAGTGGCCACTACTGCCAGTGCTCACGGAAGTAATGCTCTTTCCGAGCTGGTCAAGGCCAAGGTAAGCCTTAAACTTCCGGAAATGGCGGAAGTTTCTATGGATCAGCTGACCCCTAAAGGCGACCCTTCTCAGTTTGTGATGAGCGTGCAGAGCAGGATCTTGAACGGGCTGGACGGACAGATCCTCCTGGTCCTGGAAGAAAAAAGCGCTTTTAAACTGGTCAGTCTTTCTTATTCGGCCAAGACCGGTACTTCTTCCGGGTTTCACACGGAGATGGGCCTTTCGGTTTTAAAAGAGATCGGTAATGTGGTAATGGGCTCTTATGTGGGAGCTTTGAGCCAGTTTATAAACGAAGTCATAGTTCCTTCTATCCCTACTTTGATCTCCGGGCCCTTAGGCGAGATAGTCACAGCCGCAGTTTCCAATATTGAAGATAAAAGTATTTTTATGATCGATACTGTGTTTGAATCCGTGGAACAGGAGATCCAAGGCAGTATTTATATGGCTTTGACCAGAAACGGCAGGATCAAGATCCAGAATGCCTGTAAAAAAATCCTTGATTCTCTGGAAGATTAAGCGGCCTTGACATTTTTTTTGTTTTAAGGTATAAATTAAATAACCTTTAAACCGGTCCGGCGAGGCTGGGAAGGAAAATATCATGATAAGTCATAAAATCTTTAACAAGAATGCAGTCCACTGAAGTCAGTGGGCTTTTTTTTTGACTTTAGCTCTTCCTTTCTTTCCTGACCGCTTAATCCGTAAGGAGTGATTTAATGCTTCGGGACAAAACACAAATACTTTCGGCTCAGGATGTCAGCCGGGCTCTTTATCGCCTCAGCCATCAGGTCCTGGAAAAGTATAAAAATCCTCAGGATCTGGCTTTGATCGGTATTCACACCAGAGGCGTAGATCTGGCCCGCAGACTGAAAACCGTATTCAGGGAAAGAGAAAATCTGGAGATACCCTTAGGTATTCTGGATATTACTCTTTACCGCGACGATCTGACCGCAGTAGCTGAAGTACCGCTGGTTAAAGAAACAACTATAAATTTTGATATTTCAGGAAAAACATTGATCCTGGTCGATGACGTGCTGTTTACCGGAAGAACCATCCGTGCTGCCCTGGATGAGATCATGGATTTCGGCCGGCCCCGGCGCATTGCTTTACTGGTGCTTGTGGACCGGGGACACCGGGAACTGCCGATAAGGGCTGATTTTGTGGGCAAGAACATTCCTACTTCACGGGAAGAGCTGATCGAGGTCAGGCTTAAAGAAACTGACGGAAAAGATGAAGTGGTGATAGTGGAAAAAGACTGAAGATGAAGACCTGGCAGAAAAAACATTTACAGGGCATTAAAGAACTTTCCCGGGAAGAGATAGAAACTATTTTCAATCTGGCTTCTTCTTTTAAAGGTTTATCCGAGAGAGAGGTGAAAAAAGCCCCTGCTCTGCGGGGCAAGACAGTGGTCAATCTGTTTTTCGAAAATTCGACCCGGACCAGGATTTCTTTTGAACTGGCAGCAAAGCGTCTCAGCGCTGATGTGCTTAATTTTTCTTCCACTGCCAGTTCTCTGCAGAAAGGGGAGACCATTATCGATACGATCAAGACTTTGGAAGCCTATCATCCCGATATTCTGGTGGTCAGGATCGGGTATTCCAATTGCCTGCCCACTTTAAGCAAATACACTCAGGCCGGAATAGTCAATGCTGGTGACGGATGCCATGAGCATCCTACTCAGGCTTTACTGGATATGTTCACGGTCAAAGAGATAAAAAAATCTCTGGAAGGGCTTAAGGTGCTGATCGTGGGAGATATCCTGCATTCCCGCGTGGCCCGCTCCAATATCTGCGGGTTTCAAAAGTTCGGGGCCAAAGTACGGGTCTGCGGACCGCCGACTTTGATCCCTTACAAGTTTGAAGACATGGGTGCGGAGATCTTTTATGATCTGGATAAAGCAATGGCTGATGCGGATGTTATTATTATGCTGCGCATCCAGAAAGAGCGCCAGCAAAGTTCTTTTTTTCCCAGTCTGCGTGAATATGTGGAAAAATTTTCTTTAAGTACGGAACGTATGGAAAAATTAAAAAAAGATTGTCTGATCCTTCATCCCGGTCCGGTCAACTGGGATGTGGAAATCAGTTCTCAGGTAAAAAACAGAGTCCATCCTTTGATCTTGCGCCAGGTGGAAAACGGTCTGGCCATACGCATGGGAGTGCTTTATCTTATCGGTACCCGTAAAGGTGAGTATGAAACTGGTAATTAAAAATGCCCGGATTATAAATCCTGATCAGCAGCTCCAGGCTGATATTCTGATCCAGAACGGGGTTATTGACAAAATCGGCAAAATTTCCGAAAAAGCGGATAAAGAGATCGAGGCCCAGGGCAAGATCGTTTTTCCCGGTCTGATCGACATGCATACTCATATCCGCACTCCCGGACAGGAAGACAGGGAGGACCTGGAAAGTGCTTCCCGGGCTGCGGCTAAAGGAGGCTTTACTTCTATCTGCTGTATGCCTAATACTGTGCCGGCAGTGGATAATGAGACTACTGCGCGCTGGATATATGATCAGGCCCGGAAGATCGGCCTGGTGGATATGTATCCTGTAGGTGCGATCAGCAAACAGAGGCAGGGTAAAGAATTATCCGAATTCTGTGCTTTGCGGAGAGCAGGCTGCCTGTCTTTGAGTGATGACGGTGATTCGGTAAAAGACCCGTCTTTACTGCGTAAAGCTCTGGAATATTCCCGGATGAGCGGTCTTTTGCTTATATCGCATTGTGAAGACAAAAACCTTTCCGGAAAAGGGGTGATGCGGGAAAGCAGTCTCTCGGCTCAATACGGAATGACCGGAATTCCTTCTATCAGTGAAAGTATTATTGTAGCCAGAGATATTGAACTGGCCCGTTATCTTAATACTCCGATACATCTGGCTCATATCAGTACTGTGCGCAGTCTGGAGCTGATTCATAAAGCAAAACAGGAAGGAGTGCAGGTTACCTGTGAAACCGCACCGCATTATTGCGTGCTCAGCCTGAAAGATGTGGTTGAAAATGGTTTTGATTCCCGGTATAAAGTCAATCCTCCTTTAGGAGAGGAAAGCGATGTAGCAGCAGTAAGACAGGCTTTGCAGTCCGGAGTTATCGATTGCATTGCTACTGACCATGCCCCGCATCTGCAGGGAGAAAAAGAGCTTCCCTTTCAGGAGGCTCCCTTCGGTTTTATCGGCCTGGAATGGGCTTTTTCTCTTCTTTATACTTTTCTGGTCAAAGAAAAGATAATCTCTTTACCTTTGTTGGTGGATAAAATGTCTTCTGTCCCGGCCCGCATTTTGAAACTGGAAGATAAAGGCCTGATCAGGGAAGGTAATTGTGCGGATCTGGTTATTGCTGATCCTGACCGGACCTGGACAGTTACCGAGGATACCATCGCCTCTAAATCCAGGAATACTCCTTTTATAGGTTATACTTTAAGCTGCTGTATCGAATACACGATTCACAGAGGAAAGATCTCTTATAAAAATGTATAAAGTTATATTGACCGGTGAACTGGGCCGTTTATGCAAATGGCTGCGCATAATCGGTTTTGATGCTGAATATTATAAGGAGGAAAATTTGTCTTCTTTGATAATCAGGTCTTTGCGCGATAAACGAACAGTCATCACCAGAAGAAAAAAGGTCGGAGACCTGAAAGTGGTCACAGTAAGATCAGATCATATTCAGGAACAGATTAAACAGGTGCTGGCTGCTTTTGATTACAGCCCTGAACCGGATAAAATGTTTTTGCGCTGTGTGGTCTGCAACCGAAAGCTGGTTTCTGCGGACAAAGCAGAGGTCAGAGGAAAAGTGCCGGAATATGTGTTTCAGACCAAAGATGTTTTTCTTCGCTGTGAACAATGCGGCCGGGTTTTCTGGCAGGGAACGCATTGGGGCAAGGTACGTGATTTTTTAAAAATATAAAATAAAATTGCATAATCAATGATTTGTGGTAAAAAAGATAAAGCCGAAGTTTTTCATTCTGAAAAAATAATATCTTCTTGGAATATTCTTTGTCCCTGTGGCCTAACGGATAAGGCACAGGCCTCCGGAGCCTGGAATGGCAGTTCGATTCTGCCCAGGGACATGTCTTTATCTTCAGAAAATAGACCACGGTCGACAGACCACGGACCACAGTCAAAAAATAAATTGAAAATTGTGAAATTCAAAACAGGTAAAAATAATGATAACTCTCTAGAGGTTCAGGCAGGCCTGAACCTTACAGGACTTGTGACTTGTAACTTGTGACTTTGTATATGAAAAAACGACCGATAAACATAGCTGTAGTAGGCGGGCATAAATGTTCGCAAAAGCATTATCGCCAGGCCAGAGAACTGGGCCGGCTGATCGCAGCCGAAGGCTGGAATCTGATCTGCGGCGGAGGACCGGGGATCATGGAAGCTGCCTGCCGCGGGGCTAAGGAAAACGGCGGTACTACTGTAGGCATTCTGCATAGTTATGACGGAAGAGAAGCGAACCGGTATCTTGATGTGCGTCTGCCTACCGGTATAGGGTTTATGCGCAATGTACTTATAGTCAGGGCAGCTGATGTGATCATTGCCCTTAACGGTGAATACGGTACTCTTTCTGAGATTGCGTTTGCTTTTAATGATATCACCCCTGTGATCGGTATCGATACCTGGGATATAGAAGGAATGGTCAAGGTCGACTCTCCTTCTCAGGCTGTAAAAAAAGCCTGTTCTTTTATAAAAAAGATCTTGTGAATGCAGGCATTGCTGCCTGCATACAGAGCACAGGTGCTTGTTTTTGTAGCAGGATAAAATTTTTGATCATCGAGGAGTAATAGGAGGATTTAAGATGTCCAGACGTAAAGATATTAAAAAAATTATCATTATCGGTTCCGGCCCGATCATTATCGGACAGGCCTGTGAATTCGATTATTCGGGAACTCAGGCCTGTAAGGCGCTGAAAGAAGAAGGTTATGAAGTGGTGCTGGTCAATTCCAATCCGGCTACGATCATGACTGACCCTGATACAGCAGATAAGACTTATATCGAACCGCTGACAGAGGAAGCTCTGGAAGAGATCATTGCCAAAGAAAGACCTGATGCGCTATTGCCTAATCTGGGAGGTCAGACTGCGCTGAATCTTGCTTCCAGTCTTTATAAATCAGGTGTTTTAGACAAATACCAGGTGGAAGTCATCGGAGTTAAAGCTGATGCTATTGAACGGGGAGAAGACCGCATTGAGTTCAAGGCAGCCATGGAAAAGATCGGTGTGGAAGTGCCTCGTTCTGAACCGTGTCATTCTCTGGAAGAAGCGGAAACCATTGCCGAAAAACTGAAATATCCGGTAGTGTTAAGACCTGCTTATACTATGGGCGGAACCGGGGGAGGAATTGCTTATAATATAGAAGAATTAAGGACTATTGTTGCCAGAGGGCTGGCTGTCAGTCTTGTCCATCAGGTTCTGGTCGAAGAATCTGTTCTGGGCTGGGAAGAACTGGAATTGGAAGTTGTGCGTGATCAGAAAGGACAGAAAATAACGGTCTGTTTTATAGAAAATGTAGATCCTATGGGAGTGCATACAGGTGACAGTTTTTGCGTGGCTCCCATGCTTACTGTTCCGGAAATTGTACAGCAGCGACTTCAGGAGCAGTCGTACAAGATCGTGGATGCTATCGGAGTGGTGGGAGGGACTAATGTCCAGTTTGCCTATAATCGGGCTTCGGACCGGATCGTGGTCATAGAGATCAATCCCCGTACTTCCCGTTCTTCGGCTCTGGCTTCCAAAGCCACGGGTTTTCCTATTGCCCGTATTTCCACTAAACTGGCTGCTGGAATTACTCTGGATGAAATGCCTTACTGGAAAGAAGGTACTCTGGAAAAGTATAAGCCCTGGGGCCGGTATGTTGTGGTTAAATTTGCCCGCTGGGCTTTTGAAAAATTTTCTAAAGCAGAAGATATTCTCGGCACTCAGATGAAAGCTGTGGGCGAGGTGATGAGCATCGGTAAAAATTTCAAAGAAGCTTTTCAGAAAGCAATACGTTCTCTGGAGATAAAACGTTACGGCCTGGGCGTAAAAAAATATAAAGAATTGACTTTGGATGAGCTCAAGCAGCAGCTTAATGCTCCTTCCAGCCAGAGATATTTTCTGCTTTATGAGGCTTTTCGCAAAGGACTTACTGTGGCTGAGGCCCGTAAACTTACCCGGGTCACTCCCTGGTTTCTGGAGCAGATCAGAGAACTGGTTTTGTTTGAAGAAAGCCTGCTGAACCACACTTGGGCTGATTTGTCTGATGAGCTGTTTTTAAAAGCCAAAGAGTGGGGTTTTGCCGACCGTTATCTGGCAGAGCTTTTTTCTGTAAAGGAAGGTATTGTCCGTAAAAGAAGATCAGGGCTCAACAAAAAAGGACAGTATAATGTGCTTCCTGTAAGCGGAGTGGAAAAAGGAGAATACTATTATTCCACTTATTGCGCTGAAGATCAGGTCAAGGTGTCGAAAAACAAGAAAGTGATGATCCTGGGCGGCGGGCCTAACCGTATCGGCCAGGGCATAGAATTCGATTATACCTGCGTGCATGCTGCTTTTGCTTTGCGCGATCAGGGCTATGAGTCGATCATGGTCAATTGTAATCCGGAAACTGTTTCTACTGATTATGACACTTCCAATAAACTTTATTTTGAACCGCTGACTGTTGAAGATGTGCTGACCATATGTGAGAAAGAAAAACCGGAAGGAGTGATTGTCCAGTTCGGAGGACAGACTCCGCTTAATATTGCCCGGGAACTGGAAGAGAACGGAGTAAAGATAATGGGCACCAGTCCGGAAAGTATATGGTTTGCCGAAGACAGAGAAAGGTTCAGAGAAAAAATGATCGAGCTGGAGATACCTCAGCCGGAAAGCGGGTTTGCCCGGTCTCTGGAAGAAGCTGTTGTGATCGCCCAAAAGATCGGCTATCCCTTGATGGTCAGGCCTTCTTTTGTTTTGGGCGGCAGAGGTATGGAAGTTATTTATGACGAAACAATGCTGCGCCGTTACGCTAAAGAAGCTATTCAGGTCTCTCCTGAATATCCTATGCTTATCGATCGCTTTCTGGAACATGCCGTGGAAGTGGAAGTAGATGCTTTGTGTGATGGTCAGGATACGTTTGTGGCCGCGATCATGGAGCATATCGAGCTGGCCGGGGTCCATTCCGGTGATTCTGCCTGCGCCATTCCTTCCCGGACTATTGCTGATAAATATCTTAAGATCATTGAAGAGTATACCACTGTCATTGCCAGGGAACTGAATACTGTGGGTCTGATCAATATTCAATATGCCATCTGCGACGGTAAAGTCTATATTTTGGAAGCTAATCCCAGGGCATCGCGTACAGTGCCTCTGGTCTCGAAAGTGACCGGTATTCCGATTGCTGCTATTGCCACTCATCTGATGCTGGGCAAAAAGATCTCTGATTTTCCCCAATTGAAAAAACAGGCTTTGCCTTATGTGGGTGTTAAAGAAGCGGTTTTTCCTTTTAATATGTTCCCGGAAGTAGATCCTCTGCTGGGACCGGAAATGAGAGCAACAGGAGAAGTCATGGGCCTGGCCGATACTTTTGGTCTGGCTTTTTATAAAGCTCAGGAAGCAGCCGGGCTGAAACTTCCTTTAAAAGGTAATGTTCTGCTTACTGTCAATGATAAGGACAAACAGGAGCTTTTACCTATAGCGAAAAAGATCTCAGGTTTGGGTTTTAACATCTATGCTACTGAGGGAACGCATGATTTTCTGCAAAAACACGGGATCCGGTCTGAGAATATCCAGAAAGTTCATCAGGGCCGGCCTAATATCGGAGATGCCATTAAAAACGGGGAGATCCAGCTGATCATTAATACCCCGGCCGGACGTACCAGTAAATATGACGACAGTTATATCCGGATGATGGCTATTCAGAATAAGATTTCCTATATTACTTCTCTGGCCGCAGCCGGCGCCAGTATTGAAGGTATTGCCGCTACTAAAAAAGGAAAGGCTGAGCCTAAAGCCTTGCAGGATTATTACACAGAAAAGCTCA
>Ga0272442_10000823_pt1 | contig 48693 bp, 29 predicted proteins | sample SSMForm2O_FD_200262 | JGI IMG/M metagenome (GOLD analysis project Ga0272442, IMG submission 200262) | Marine sediment archaeal communities from Little Sippewissett salt marsh, Falmouth, MA, United States - SSM-Form-2O | ecosystem: Environmental > Aquatic > Marine > Wetlands > Sediment ... | reverse complement strand
ATATTATCAAATTTAGTGCGGACTATTATCTTACCTGTTCCGGCAAAGAACCACATCGACCTGCCTTGATTACCGCCAACATCGGTGCCAGTAACCGGGATATGCAATTCCCTCAAGGCTTTTCTCACAACATGGATATTTTTCTTGCCAATATTAGGTACTTGACTGAAATGGAAAAGTTGTGCACCACCAACAATTTTGGCTTTAAGACTATCTTGTTTCAAACCTCTTTTTTTAAACATCTTGATTATTCTACCGACTGCAATATCCGCAAATTTTGCCGGTTTTTTTGTGTCTAATGCCCGATTGTTTCGATATGGCAGCATTATGTGCGCCGCACCGGCGGTTCTGCTTTCCCGATGATGTATGCATAAAAGAATACATGAGCCGATTCCGGCAGCGACGAGAACAACAGGTGATTCCGCCAGAACAATCTTTCCGAGTGCAACATTTATTTGATTTTCAAAGTTCATATTATGCAACTATTTTCGAAATATCAAGGATAATAATAGATTTTTCATGAATAATCCCGACAATAAAATCTTTGTCGATATCAATATCAAGCTCGGAGATGTCTGCGGAGATTTCCTCTTCTTCCACACGCAGCACACCCGGTATGTTTTCTACAAGCAATGCCATACGATGTTGAGCGATATCGGCTATGACAAGTTTCGCTCTATCGGTAATTTTTGATTTTCCCGAACCGATGCGCATTTTTATATCGAATACGGGAAGAATTTCGCCGCGGATATTTGCGATTCCAAGGATATGTTTCGGTGTCTCGGGAACAGGCATTATTTCGGGAATTTTTACTACCTGTTCGATTGTCTCAAGCTCAAAAGCATAATGCCCTTTCTTGATATTAAATGAAATAAGATTCAATATCATTACTCACCTTCCGGGTTTGAATTATAGGTTCATTATTAAGATGCATATCTGCTGATTAAAAATCAAAAAAAATATCAAAATTACAAATCAAAATGCAAAAATGCCCCGCCCATCCCAATAGAAAAGCCACAGAGTACATAGAGAGAAAACAGAAAATGCACGGGAACGATGAACACCAAAAGACTGGGCGCAGAGCATAAGACGCATGAATTTAATACTCGGCCGATAGAGCATTTTGATTTTTGATATGTCATTTTGCAATTTACACTTTAATATTTGATTTATTCTATCTACTCCTTGCATTTTCGATAAATTCTGTGTTCGAGACTGAACGGTTCAAATTGCTTTCTAAATTCCGCCGGAAGAATTTCGCTTTTGCCGATAATAAGAAAGCCGCCGATATCTAGGTCTTGTAAAAATCGCTTAAACATTTTTATCTGCAAGCATTTTGAAAAATAAATCGCAACATTGCGACAGACAATCATGTCGAATTTCCCGAGGTCGAGACCGGTTATAAGATTATGATTTCGATAATGAACAACCTGTTTTAGTATGTCATTAATACTGCATTCCCTTCCATAAATATCGCTGCCGATACAATTGAAAAAAGCTTTTTTATCGATATAAGAAATATTTTCCAGACTGCTTTCGGGATACATCCCCTCCCTCGCCATCTTTATTGCAATCTCATCGATATCGGTAGCGATAATTATCGATTTGTTGATTTTTGCCAGTCCCATCTTTGCCAATATAATCGCAAGCGAATACGGTTCCTGTCCTCGCGAACAACCCGCTGTCCAGAAACGCAGTATTTTATCCGAAGATTCTCTCAATAATTTCGGGATGATTTCTTTCGCGATTTTGTTGAAAACCTCGGGATTACGATTGAATTCCGATGTATTTACAGTAAGATTTTGAAGCAAAAGACTAAGCTCTTCCATAGAGTGGGTCATGTATTCATAATATTGCTCGAGGGTATCTACCGAAAGACGGTTTATGCGGCTGGCGATTCGGCGTCGTAAAAAAGAATCGCTATAACCGCTGAAATCTATCGAGTACCTTTCTTTTATTACTCCGATGAATTTCTCAATATAGTCACTCGTTATGTCTGAATATGCAATTGTCATTTGTCAGGTGTCGGTTGCTCCCTCATCCGGAGTTGCACGCTACATCTCCCCAACAGGGAGAAGGAGCTTTTTTTATCATCCATCTTTATCTCTACACTGTTTTCTTTCTCCCAACCGGGGGAGAGGGTAGCTCGATACGGTCGAGTCGGGTGAGGAAACTTCTGCGTAATCCGTGTTTTCATTTAATTTCCTTAAATAGCGAATCAGTTTGTGCGAATAATGCCTGAACCGGTGATACGAAAGATAAACTGATTTTACATGATAACCCCCCTGTTCTTTCGCTACGCTTAAGTTCTATCCCTTATTAAAGGGGACAAAATTCGTGCAGCGTAGTGGAGCGGATTTAGAAGGATTCCGTGAAATCCGTTTAATCTGTGTAATCTGTGGTTCAGATATTTTCTTATGGCAATAATTAATCGATGATGATTGGTTTGTCAAGAGGGAAAAACGGTAATCGGTAATCGGTGGTGTCGTGCGGGGTAATTCTCAAATCTGAATTCTCAATTCTTAATTTTCACAAACAATCTTTTCTCTGTCTCTTGTTTTGCCGCGATAATGAATTCTTTATAGCTTTGATAATCCGCTGCTGGAATGATTCTGGTTTTAATCCTAAAACTCTCTTCAATTACGATACTTTTGCCATCCTTCTCGAATTTGAGTGAGAAATCCGCATAGTGTTTGCATTTTAGCCCTACATCTTCTGGAAGGTTTTGCATTTTTGCGCTTTTTGGCAGTTCGATTCGGATAATATGTTCCTCTGCGAACGGGCATGTATATTCGATATCGAATTTTCTGTTGTCGAGATTGATTTCCTCAAATCCCGACATCGAGCGGGCTATAACCGGGATTGTCAGTATCCACATATCACCCGCTATTGCGGGGAACGAATCGACCGACACCCGCGCCCATTCGATAAGCTGTTCATCGCGGTCGTCCATTCCGCTCAGCGCGAACGAATCCAATTCGGCTTGCGGGAAAATATTGTTCATCCAATTAGCGAAAATTTGTTCATATCTTTCCTGCTGCTGCCATTCCCAATATCCTCGATAATCGGATTCGAGCATTCCGAACGGTATAGATTTGAAATCTGCGGTTGCGCTGCCATCGAGATTCAGTATCATTTCGACCTCGACCCGTTCGAGACAGTCTTCGGGTGCATTTTCGGGAATCATCCCGACATCGCGACCGAGCGCATCGACAAAAGAAACGCCATGGTCGTCGGAACGGAAATACGGGAACTTATCCGTAGTCGATGTTGCATCGAGAAAGACCTCTCGCCCATCAGGGAGAAACGCAAGTGTTATCGCATGGTTACCGCCCAAATCGGGGATACACCGGTCAACTGTCTCATCGCTGTTTGTCATGAGAAAAATCGGGTGCGCCTCGACCCCGACCGCCTTAAGCATTGTTGAGAGGAGGATTGACTTATCGCTGCAGTCGCCGTAACCGGCACGGAAAGTCTCCGCAGCGGGATGTCCGGTCTCGCTCGATGATACACTGCCCTTTATCGAGATATACTGAATCTCGCGCTGACACCATCGATAGAGCCTGTCGATTTTCTCCTCGATAGTCTTTGCGCCTTCGACAATCTCGAGCGATTTAGTTTCAATTTCGGGGGTTAGCTCGATTCTCGCTCTCTGGAAATCGCCCAGCCAATCGAAGATATAATCCCAGCTCGAGAGTGTAGTCGCCTCGATATGTGGGATAACATCGCCATAGTCGGGCATTTCCGGCTCCTCGACAAGCGGAGGGATTTTCTCAAACTTCCATATATATGTAGTCGCAGTGTCCTCATCGCTGATTCGTGGCTCGGCGGCGCGCATTTTCTCGAGGGGAGTATCCAACCAGCGACCGAGACTGGTGTCGGCATAGATAAACTGGTCGGATATAAAGCCGTCGAGTTCGGTGCGTGTGCCACCCTGAAAGCAAAATTTGGAAAGCTTTGGATTACCGAGATATAAGAGCGAACCGAACACACCGGGTGGATTGCGGAAAAGATAGTAAAGCTTCTTGGGTTTGGGAATTCTTGCCAGTATCCGCGATGAATAAACCGGGTCCTCATCCTGAAAATACCATGACAACGAGAAAATGACTGTGTCGTCGGGATTATACATCTCGCGTTCATATATATACTCGACAATCGAGCCTTCCTGAACGCCGGGGATATTCAATGTGTAGATACTGCCGTAACTGAATGAAACATCGTCCTCGGCTATTGGTGTGATAGTGGCTTTGGATGTATCCGCATAAAGCGCTGTGCCATCGGGCGCGATAGACCGCGCGAAAATGATTTTAGAAGATTCTCGACCCTCATCGATATAAAGCGAACGCGTGCCCCAGTCCAGTCGCGAGGATTGAATTATTTTCCCTGCGAAATGATACCTGTATAGCTGTGTGCCATCGGAACGAAATGTTTTTTCGCCGTGGTCGAACAGGATAATCCCCTGTGCATCTGGATACTCTTCGGTCATCGAAGCGGCGATACCGAAGAGCATATCCGTATCGAACTGCTCCTGCGGTGCCTCGATTTCGACAGCTTCGGCTTTCGATGCGAAGACAATCGCGCTAACGGCAGACTGAGACAGCGGAGCGCCATCTATCGTGAATTGCCCGTGCTTGAGCCGGATTTTATTAAACTTTTTTTCGCCGCCACCGTATAGTTTGACCTGTCCTGCATCGAGTAAGCATAAACAGAAAATTATAAATATTATCAATTTTGCATATCGCATAAAAAAAACTCCACATTGGTTTAAATCGGTTTTTTTATAAAAAGCTATTTTTAGAGAATATTGCAAATGCTTTTTTTGAATGGTTAATATCGAGCATTTAAACAGCAGTGCGTAGTATCCAGTTCATTCTTCACATCTTGATTATTCTTATTCAGTTCGTTTGGTGGTGTGGAGCAATCGTCATGAACAATAAGTAATTTTCCTACACATCAAAGAATAAATCTTGACAGGTCTTCGCTTTCCGCGATTTCAGACAGCTTTCCTCGAACATTTTTCAAAGTTATTCTGATTTTTTTCTTTTCGATATCTGGCGCATCGAATAGCAGTTCGGAAAGCAAAGCGCTCATCGCTGTGTGCAGTCTTCTCGCCCCGATATTCTCGGTTTTACGGTTCACATCATCGGCGATTTTTGCAATTTCATCTATAGCGCCATCTGTGAATTCGAGCTTAATTCCCTCGGTCGCTAGCAGCGCTTTGTATTGTTTGAGCAAAGAGTTTTCCGGCTCGACAAGGATTTTTCTGAAATCATCCGCTGATAGCGTTGTCAACTCGACCCGGATAGGCATTCTACCCTGAAGTTCCGGAATCAAATCGGATGGGCTCGAGCTCGAGAAAGCTCCGGCTGCAATGAATAGAACATGGTTCGTGTGTACCGCTCCGTATTTGGTCATCACGGTAGTTCCCTCGATAAGCGGCAGCAGGTCTCGCTGAACGCCCTCACGCGATACATCGGGACCGGCGCCGCGATGTGAGCCTACAATTTTGTCTATCTCATCGATAAAGACAATACCCGCCTCCTGCGCACGAATACGGGAGATGTCGATAATCCTGTCCATATCCAGTAGTTTATCGATTTCCTCTTGAAGAAGTTTCTCTTTCGCTTCGGCAATTGTCATCTTGCGGGATTTGTTCTTTTTCCCGCCGAACATATCGCCCATCATTTCCTGCATATTGATTCCGAATTCCTCGAGTCCCGCCTGGCTTATTACCTCGATAGATTTAAAAGGTCTTGCCGAAACAGAAATTTCAACCTGCCTGCTGTCGAGAGCACCAAGGTCGAGCTGCCCCTCTATCTTTCGACGAGTTCGTTTATAGCTATCAGATGGTTCTTTTGTTGGAGGAACAAGCGAATCGAGGATTCGCTCCCGGACATTTACTCTGGCTTTTTTCTCGACTTTAATAGCTTCCTCGGCTTTCACCAAATCGACGGATACTTGAACAAGTTCTCGAATCATGCCGTCAACATCGCGACCGACATATCCGACCTCGGTAAATTTCGATGCCTCGACTTTAACGAATGGGGCACCGGCAAGTTTTGCAAGCCTTCGCGATATTTCCGTTTTACCAACACCTGTGGGACCGACCATTAGAATGTTGTTCGGGAGGATATCATCCCGAAGCGGTTTTGAAACGAGTGCCCGGCGCCATCGGTTGCGGAGGGCAATTGCAACCGCACGCTTGGCATCCAACTGCCCGATTATGTATCTATCAAGCTCGGTAACAATTTCACGGGGTGTAAGCTTCATTGCTTTTTGAAGAACTTCGTCACCGACCATATAGCTTTCCATACAATTAACCTCCGGATATGATAAATTGAATTTGCCAAAGTTTTTAGATTCCAAAATAAACTCGGAAAAAAAGCTTGAGCAAGCATTATGATTAAATATTTCTTTAACTATTGTATGTGTAGTTGCTTTTTTTAATTTGCTTTTCAAAGAATGAGATATATTTTTGTGAAAATATCTTCAAATTAAAATGGAGGCTAAATTGAAAATCAAAGCTGTTTTAATTATGCTTGCTTTTTCCATGCTTTTTGCACAGGGAAGCGGTTTTTTCAACCCATTTGCCGGCCTCACACCGCCAGGAAGTGTCACTGAACCTACTATCGAAACGGGTTGCTGGACTTTATATAAAATGCAGAACTTCGACGACTCCGGTCCCGGCAAAATGAAACTCTCGGTTGTAGGCAGCGAGAAACGCGATGATAAAGACTGCTATTGGTTCGAGTTCGAGGTGTGGGATAATGAAGGCAATCATGATATCTTTAAATATCTTGTTCGCGGCAATTTAACCGATAAGCAAACCGGGGATTTTTCCATAGTAACCAAGCATAATGATGACCCCGCTTATGAAATCGAGTTCGATATTCCCGAGGATGAAATGGAACCACCTCCACCACCTCCCGGGGGAAATACTAAACCCGAAGATGATACTGAAATACCGGAAACATATATGTCCAATGAGGATGACGAATACAAAGTCGATGAACAGACAATAACGACTCCTGCGGGAACATTCAAATGCACCCACCATACTTTTATCGACAAAGAAAGCGGTAACAAAACAGAACTCTGGTCGAATGAAAAGATACCTATCACATCTATCGTGAAAATGTCTGGTCCCGATGGTTCACTTGTTCTCGATGAGTATGGAACATCCGGCGCCCAAAGCGCAATTACCGAAACTCCGCAGAAAATGAATCTTAACAATATGTTTCAGCAAATGATGCAGGATGAAGCTGAAGAATCAGCGGATAAGGCTACAGAAAAAGCTGTTGATGGCATGATTGAAGGCGGAATCAAATCAATTTTCGGAAGGTGAAGATAGTATGCTCTATTCAATGACAGGATATGGTTCAGGCACCGAATCCGATGGCGATATAAAAGTCTTTGCCGAAGTTAGGTCTATTAACTCCAGATTTCTTGAAACCTCGATTCGCTTACCGCCGATACTTTCAGGCAATGAGCACCGATTTGTAAAGATAATTGGGGAATTTGCCCACAGGGGAAAAGTTATGCTTAATATGCAAATTTTAAGCACCGGAAAAAACCCTGTATGGCAAATTTATCTCGATGAAAATCTTCTCGATATCTATGCGTCGTTGATAAAGCAAATCGAAAGTCGGTTGAAGCTGGAGCATACTGTGATTTCATTAGACCGGTTTCTTACGATAAACGAGTTATTTAAAAAGGCGCCCTATCCGAAAATTCAACAGCGTATTTTAAACACTGCGCTTTCAGCATCGGCAATTGCATTGAAGAAATTGCGTATGACGAGAAGGAACGAAGGAAAAGACCTTCAGAACGATATTAAATCGAGAGTTACAGATTTAAAAAGAAATATCAAACGAATTAAGCAACTGCATGATAATTCACAACCGATGCGGTTTAAAAATCTTCGAAATCGCGTGGAACAACTTGTTGGCAATCTCGAGATAGACCAGATTCGTCTTGCTCAGGAAGTAGCGTATCTTGCAAGTAAAGCAGATTGCACCGAGGAAATAATCAGATTTGAATCGCATCTCAGCAAAATTGAAAAAGCAATTAAAAGCAGAAAACCTGTGGGCAGTCTGCTTAATTTTATCCTGCAGGAATGTCACAGAGAGGTCAATACAATAGGCTCGAAAACAGATATTCCCGGTGTAACAGAACAGGTTATCAACCTCAAGGAAGAATGCGAAAGAATAAAGGAACAGATTCAAAACATAGAGTGAATTGTGATTTGTGAATTGTATCAGAACCTATGCTATATACCCTATGCCCTGCATTAATACAACTGACAATGGACGACTGGCAAAGAAGTGGATTTCATGTCCGTTTTTATTGTCCATAAAAACAGAATGTATATAATTGCGATGTGTATGAGACAGCAGTCAATATTTAATCGTCAATTCATAAAGGAAGTCTCCAATGAATGAAAAAGATATTATTCATACACCCGATGACCTGCTTGATTATGATTTCCATAAAAATCTTGGGAATCCTGCAGAGTATCCTTTTACCCGTGGGATTTATCCCGAAATGTACTCACAGCGATTCTGGACAATGCGTCAATATGCCGGTTTCGGAGATGCCGCACAAACAAACAAACGGTTTCGCTACCTACTTGAACAAGGGCAGACAGGGCTTTCGGTCGCATTCGATTTACCGACACAGCTCGGTTACGATTCCGACCATCCGATGGCGCGCGATGAGACCGGAAGAGTCGGTGTAGCAGTTTCGACTATCGAGGATATGAAGACCATTTTCCAAAAAATCGACCTGAACAAAATCTCGACCTCGATGACAATAAATGCTACAACACCGATGATACTTGGCATGTATATCGTTACCGCCGAGGAACAGGGAGTAGCAATCGAAAATCTCCGTGGCACTGTGCAGAATGATATGCTTAAAGAGTTTCTGGCACGCGGTAATTACATATTCCCTGTTGCGCCATCAGTCAAACTCGCTATCGATGTGCTCGAGTATTGTATCGAGTATCTTCCGAAATGGCATTTCATTTCGATTTCCGGTTATCATATTCGTGAGGCCGGCGCTACCGCCGCACAAGAAGTAGCGCTGACTTTGAGCCATGCAATCGAGTATGTCAGGAAGGCTCAGGAGCGTGGCATTCCCGTAGATAGCTTTGCGCCAAGGATTTCATTTTTCTTTGGATGCCACAGTAATTTCCTCGAAGAAATCGCAAAATTCAGAGCGGCAAGACGAGTATGGGCGCGAATCATGCTGGATAAATTCAAAGCTGAAAATCCAAAATCTCAGATGTTAAAATTCCACACTCAAACCTGCGGCTCGACTCTCACAGCGCAGGATGTGCACAATAATATTGTACGCGTTGCATTTCAGGCATTTGCAGCCGTTCTCGGCGGAACGCAGAGTTTGCATACCAATTCATACGACGAAGCTTTAAGTTTGCCGTCGGAAAATGCAGCGAAATTAGCGCTGAGAACTCAGCAGGTGATTGCTCACGAAAGCGGCGTAACCAACTGGGTTGACCCGCTGGGTGGTTCATATACTATCGAGAAGCTCACCAATCGCATCGAGGAAGAAGTGATGTCGATTCTCGATACTATCGAGCAAAAAGGCGGCGGTATCAAATGCGTTGAAAGCGGCTTTTCGCATAGACTTATCGAGGACAGCGCATACAAATATCAGAAGAACATCGAATCCGGTGAGCGAAAAGTCGTCGGTGTCAATATCTTTGAGGAAGAAAATGTGATGGAACCCGAATTCACCGGAACCGCCGAAGGTTTACAGAACCGATTTGATAAACTCGAGAAATTCAGAAATTCGAGAAATACTAAAGATTTGAAAAAAGCATTGGATTCGGTATCTATCGCAGCAGGAAAAAATGAGAACATAATACCGTCAACGCTCGATGCACTCCGGGCAAAAGCGACACTCGGCGAAATCACCGATGCCCTGAAACAAGTGTATGGAACATACGATTGAGTAATCAATATCATTATTGGCAATTAGGGAGGTTACTTAAATGAATATATCAAGTATCGACCATATTTGCATAGCAGTAAAAGAATTGCAAAGTGCCGGTGAGTTTTTTAAAAACTGCTTTGGACTTAAAATCTCCCATGTCGAAGAGGTTCCCGAGCAGGGAGTGAAAGTTGCTTCCATCGAGATTGACAGCATCACTATCGAGTTAATTCAACCACTCGATAAATCCTCGAATCTGAATAAATTCCTCGACAAACACGGTCCCGGACCTCATCATATAGCCTTTAAAGTGGACGATATCGAAAAGAGTCTGGAGGAGTTAAAGAACAGTGGCGTCAAACTAATCGATGAGATTCCACGCACGGGCGCTCACGGAAAGAAAATCGCATTCGTCCGCCCATCGAAAAGCACAGGCACGCTAATTGAATTGTGCGAAGAATAATGCAAGAATAATTGGTTATTTTCCCTTGACCTTCTTCATCATAATGGCAATAATAAGTATAGCTTAACAGATTAAAGATTTTATAAACGAATAATGAATAATTCAGGCAGAACAATTTTCAAAAGAGCTTTTTATACGAGCCTTGCTGTTGTATCGGTATTGGCGATTACCTATGTATTTGTGCATTTGATTAATTTGTGGCTACTTGTTTTTCTATCGTTGATTTTGGCACTTTTCCTGAATTTCTTTGTGGAATTCTTTCATACAAAATTCAGAATCCCTCGCGGCTTGGGATTGGCAATCACATGTGTAATACTTGCGGCTATCGTTTCTCTTTTCATTCTGACACTTGTCCCGATTCTTGTCGAACAAGGCAAAATGGCGATTAGTCAAATACCTGCAATGGCAGAGAAACTGCAGAATTCCATTAATTTTCAACTTGCAAAAATTGGCAGCAATGTTTTTCTCGATATCGAGGATATTATCACTCCGATTTTCTCGAGCACGGGTGAACTTGTGTCGAAGGGATTTTTGCCCATCCTAAGTGCGGGGATTACATGGATTCTCAATATCATCGTTATGATTGTGATAGGACTTTATTTTGCTATGCGTCCTCTGGAAAATCTCAAAAAGCTTTTAGGATGGCTACCTGAGTCTCCCCGAGCAAGAGCCGTATTCATTATGGAGAGGATTTTCAATAAACTGCGAGCGTGGCTTATAGGGCAGCTTTTTTCGATGTCGATTATTGCAGTTTTCTATTCGATAGGTCTCGCTATTATTGGTGTTCCTTATGCGCTCTTTTTCGGGATTCTGGCTGGTATTTTGTGTTTTGTGCCATATATCGGTCCACCGGCTTCGACAGTGGGACCGTTGCTGTTTGCGCTTGCGGATTCACCAGTTAAAGCTGTTTGGGTGATTATTCTATACATTGGAAGTCAAACTCTCGAAAGCTATTTCCTAACTCCTATGGTTATGAGAAGGCAGGTGAAGCTTCATCCTGTTGCGACAATTGTTTCTATTATGGCGATGGGTGAGCTTTTCGGCATTATTGGAGTAGCAGTTGCTATACCATTTGTGGCTTCAGCTCAATTTATTATCGAGGAACTCTATTTAAAAGAGATTTCCACCACCAGAGATGCGGCAAATAATGGAAAGTAGCAAGAAACACTGAATTTGGGTGAAATATAACTTGCACGCAAGGAAGAATGAAACTTTGCCTATCATTATTCATAAAAAAAAGTTTCTTTTATCCAATAAGAATAATCTGGAATATCCCCCTATCTTGTTAAATTGTAAAGCAGAGCATTTCCTAATACCTTCTGAACAAGAGGTAGCTACCCCTTGTTTATGATTTCAATAAGCTATACATACATTCTAAGAAAAGTTTCATTTCTGAAATGCCATGTTACTATATGGAATTTTTAGGTCATATAGAAAAAGCTAATCGCATACCCGGTAAAACTTGAATCTCTGATTTACGGTTTAAGAAACCATTGTTTAAAATAATTATTGCCACATTTATTTCAATAAATTACGCCGATAATTCTTTTCGTTACGGTTTTTCCGGCTATTCAAATCGATGTAAACCTGTGCAGACCTGTGCTTGTTATAAGGGAATGAGTTATAGAAATTGTTCTCGGTAAAACCGAACGAATTTTATACCTTTATTATAATTCCTGAACTAAAGAGATTTAATCCCTTGAAATTCAAACTTTTTTTCATATGATTATATGCTGGATAAGTGTTGAGTTTAAAAAAATAATGTGGAATATTTAATGCAAGATTCAAATTTTTTTATTCTTTTCTGGTTAGTGCTATAGTTTTCGCTTCGGATATCCCTGATGGCATAAACTATCAGCTTAAACTATGCGAGAATGGTGAGCTGGTGGGTAGTGAAACAAGAGATTTCAGATTCCGTTTATTTACGGATACCGATGAAGAAGGTGATTTCGATGGGATTAGCGTCGAGCGGTATGTTACAAGGATGACTGAAACCATCGGGATGCGAATCAATGTTGTTGAAATCGGCAAGCTTATGAATAGCACCTACAGGATTAACCTCGCAAATCAACCCAAAGGTTCCAGTTTTGGGAATTTCTACAATGTAGTTGCAGAAAATTCCATAGTATCATTCGTTACTGCGCAGGATAGAGTCTACCTGATTGACTGTATGGAAGACACTGAGTTTGTGGTTGAAAAAGCGAGCTAAGGTTCAGTTACAAGTTGACTGGAAAGAGATGCGATTGCACTGTAAAACTTTTCGAAACGGTCAACACTCCCGAGTAAGAAGTGAATGACCTGTGAACATGGCATCAATGACAAGAATAAAAATCCTAAATAAATGGCTACTAAAAACTATACTATGAAATATTCGAATAATAACACAATATGGTTTCTATTGACGATGGTTTTAACTATCGCTAGCATAGCACATGCTCAATCAATAGGAGCGGAACCGAGTATTTCTTTCCCTGAACCGAATATCGAATTTCCTGATGTCATATATGTAATGAACACCGGTAGTGGTGGAGAGCCATATCCCGATTCATCGCATGATGACATTGATGCACCTTCCGAGCCACTGGAGGCGATGGCTTGTAACCTCCCATTCTCAGAAGGATTTGAAAGCAGCAGTCCATGGCCTCCTTCTGGGTGGAGTCGTTCAAGCACAAGCTATGTAGTGCGAAATACTAGCTATAAACGAAGTGGAAGCGCTAGTTGCAGGATGAGTGGGACTAACTGGTTGCAGATGGATTATGATCTGGATGTCAGTGGCTGTGGTGATTTTGTTATTAGCACATGGCTCTACGAAAGCTCGGGCATGGAAACTACCGACTGTCTATACATGTATTATAGCACAAATAGTGGCGGCGATTGGATAGAATGGGCATCCAAATGCGATGACCTATCACCATTAGCTTGGACAGAGTATAACAGCCCAACACTTAGCGGAATTTCAACACTTCGCCTTAGATTTGAATCTACTTGTGATTTAACTAGCGAGTACTGGTATCTTGATGACATTCTAATTGCTGAACCTGATGTTGAACTAACAAAGGATGGCGGTCCTATTGGCAGCTATCTTAGTATCGGGGCAGCCCTTTCCGATGTCCCACAAACGCTGGATGGCGTATATGTTATCACGGTTAACTCAGACAGAACTTATTCGGAGCAAGTGGATGTCTTTAAATATAATAGTAATCCCGGTTATTCTCTCACAATTCAGGCGGGAGATGGATATAACCCGATAGTCGACGGCAACCAGTATGGTTTTTATATAAAACCATTCGGTTCTACCACGGATTTGCTAAATGTTACCATAGATGGTTTCGAAGTTATTTCTTGCACCAACTATGGATTTTATGTTGACCAGGGTGGTTCAGGTGACTATCCAGAACAACTGACCATTCGAAATTGCATAATTCACAATACAAATAGTTATGGACTCTATCTTAAATATGCTGATTACTGCACCATAATAAATAATATCATTTATGATACTGGCAGTAGCTATGCTATTTATTTCTACTATTGTGACGGCTCAGCGGGGAATTATATACAATTTGTAAATAACACTATCTACGATAACAGCACCACAAGTTGTGTTTACTTCTACAATAGTGAATATGTTAACATTCGAAATAATATTATCTGGAACTTTGCGTCAATTACAACCGACTATGCCATACGCAATTATCACATGGATAATTATGTAACCTCCTACAATTACTATTGTGTCTCAGTAGGTGCTACTGCTATTGATCCTTACGATTACAGCATCATTCTCGGCACTGGAGATAAGGATGTTATTTCCACGCACTCCGACTATCCCCCATATTTCGTTTCCACCACATCAGGCAGCGAGGATTTTCATCTGCAGTCTGCGTTTACTGGTCATTGGGATGGTGTTGGCTGGTCGTCTCCCGACCCTAATACTTCTCCCTGTATCGATGCCGGCGACCTCGCGGATGACTATAGCAATGAACCCGAAGGGAATGGAAGTAGGATAAACCAGGGAGCATATGGTAACACGACGGAGGCGACGCGCACCAGCATAGTGGGAGCTTATGATGAGGACTCCGAGGTTAAGGTGGGTGCAACTGCCGAACCGGCAACAATCTCTTCTCTTGTGGACACCGAAGGCGAAAAAACCTTTGTGTTCGATGTCGAATTTGAAGATAAAGGAACATCCGATGGCGAATCCACAACCATACTAACTATCAAATTCACGCAGGGCAGCGCCAATGATTTCGCGGACTGGACACAAATCATTGCTGGTGCACATTTGTGCGGTCCCGACCTGGGAACCGATCTTGCGGGAGTTGTTTCCGCCACCGATATAACATTTACTATTGCAATTCCATATATAGTAGTGGACGATGGTACTTCGGAAACATATCAACTCAAAATATGGCTCAAAGCAGACCTCCCGGATGGCGCGGATAATGATAATCTCGAGTTAAAGCTGGACTATACCGATATTACTACCGGCGGTGCAGGTTCGTCTTTCGGTTCCGGTTCGCCCGAAAGCGGAAATGATAAAAACGCAATCGATATTCAAGCCACAAAGATATATTACGATTCCTATCCACCATTTTATGAGACCAATACAGATTTTACTACGCAAGTTTCAGCTACAGATGATAACGGAAATCGCGATGAAGACCACACAGGCAATGTAACCCTTACATTGTATGAGGGCACCGGAAACCTGACTTCCGTCACAGGACTTGTAAATAAACCTCTCGCCAGCGGAACTTACACATGGTCGGATGTTAAATATGATGGTACCGACAGCATCAAGATAAAGATAGAGAGAGTCGGCGGAGGTTTGACAGAAGCGATATCCAACTATATACGCTGTTTGCAAGCTGGGATGTATTTTGTCAACGACCACGACCTTACGGATGATACTTATTGTTCGGCTGAAGGCGATAGTGCGAACACCGGTCTGCGCCCGGATAGTCCGAGGCCAAAAATACGCGATATCATAAATAATTATGTTCTTGCTCCCGGCGATATAATCTGGGTTGACAAAGGAACTTATGTGCATTCTGCTACCACAGCAGAATTTTATATTAATTCCAGCGATGATGGTGACACCACAAGCTATGTAACCTTTAAAGCTTCACCAAATGGAGTAATCATAGACGGATTTACGCATGGAGTATACCTGTATGATGCAAAATATATTATAATTGATGGATTCACATTCATGGGCACAACGCAGAACGGAGTTTATATCTACCGAAACAGCGACCATAACAAAATTACAAATTGCACCATATATGATGTTGGTTCCAGCTACAATGGTATCCGCATTTATAATTCCTCAAGTGCTAAACCCGATTCTAATGAGATTTGTTATAACGAGATAGCTGATGGGAACCATGGTATTTATGTTTACAGTAGTAGTTCTTCCTATTATTGCTATGGAAACAGTGTTCATCACAATGAGGTCCATGATTGCTCGTACCAGGGGATATACTATTATTATAATCGTGGAATTGAAGTTTATAATAATGAGGTTTACAGTTGTGGCAATAGTCAGAATAGCGGAATCTATGTCTATTACGGTGACGACGCCAGGATATACAATAATGAGCTTCATACAGGTTCAACAAGTAATTATGGCATTAGAATAAGCGGCACCGACAATGCCGATATATATAATAACTTGATTTATGATACTTCCTACCGGGGCATATACAATGAAAACGGTAGCGACAATAATGAATATTACTATAACTCGGTCTATGCAGAGGATTATGCATTTAACTTGAATGCTGGTTCAAATACGATAATCAAGAACAATATATTCTGGGCAACCGGTTCCGGAACAGGCGGTGTTGCCCTTTACAGCAATGTTGCCGCAACCGAGTTCACCAGCGATAACAATGACCTGTATGCTCCCGATGGACGAGTTGGACGCGTGCCATTTACATACTATACAACACTAACCGACTGGCAGAGCGCAACAAGCGAGGACGCTAATAGTATCTCCCGCAATCCACTCTTTGAGAATATCACTCCGGGTTCGGAGGATTTACATTTACAGGATACATCTCCTTGTATCGATTCTGGAACTATAGTGCTTTCCGGCTTTGAAACTGATTTTGACGGTGATACAAGGAATCCTCCCACAGACATCGGTGCGGATGAGAAACCACCTGCAGGTTCCGCAAATGATGCTGGAATAACCTCCATCACCGCTCCGGTATTAACTTTCTGCCCCGGAACGGAAGATGTGGAGGTTACGCTGCAGAACTATGGAAGCGCTGTACTCAACTCTGTAAAAATCAAATGGGCGGTGGATGAGGGTTCCGGTTATGTCGAGCAAACGCCATATATTTGGACAGGTCCTCCACTGAATCCCTATGCATCACAAGAAAACATTGACATTGGGGACTTTGTATTTGCAAGCGGTGTTGTATGCAGCCTAAAGGTTTGGACCACCGACCCTAACGGTGCGGCGGATGAGAATGAGAGCAACGATACATCGGATGTGAATTACATTGGTGCAGGATTCACAGGCACATTTACAATTGGAGGTAGCCCGACACCAAGCTATCCCAACTTCACACAGGCAGTAACAGCGTTGATGCAATTTAACATTTGCGGTCCGGTTACTTTCAATGTCAGGGATGGCACCTATGATGAACAAATTGTCCTTCAAGACTTGGATGGCTCCTCTGCCACAAACATAGTAACATTCCAATCGCAGGAGGGTGATAGTCACCTGGTTATTTTGAGACAGGGAATTGCTGATGGTCCAAGTAATAACTATACCGTCAAACTGGACGGTGCTGACTATTTTATATTTCAAAAAATGACCTTACAAGCCACCGGTGCTACCAGTGCATCATACACGACGGTCATCGAGATAGACGATAGCTCGTGTAATAATCAGTTTCTAAATAATCAATTATTCGGACATTCCCAAACCGGTTTTCTTATTTCCTTGAGCAAAGCAATCGTTTATTCTAATGATGCTGAAACTTCTATGGACAACGATAATGTATTCAGGAACAACTGGTTCAAGGACGGCAGCTATGGAATGTACTACCAGGGCTATACTCATGAGTTGGAAGAATGGCGCGAATCGGGAACTGTAGTGGAAAATAACACATTCGAGAACTCCTTCTACGGAATTTATATTGCAAACCAGGATGACCTTACTATAAACGGAAACTACATAATCAACGGCACAGTATCCAATATTCATAACTATGGCATCTATCTTTTGCACTGCTACAATGAGTTTGAGATGATAGGTAATAGGATAATTATGGACAATACAGGGAATCAGCACGGTATATACATGATATCGTGTGATGGGAATGATGATGGTGGAGAACATATTGGAATAATCGCAAATAACATGGTTGCTGTTGGAGGGGGTTCCGAACTGGGTGGAACTACATCCGAAGGCTACTACTCAAATGGAACAACCTACAAGAAATTCTACTATAATACATTCAATTCAAATGGTGCTCACACATCCGGAGGTTCGAAAGGTTTTTATATAAACGGTCCCAGTGACGGACATAATACACTGAGAAATAACATCTTCTCATGCTTAAATGGAACACATATATATAATTCAATAAGCAGCGCTATAGATAGCTCCGATTACAATGACTACTATTCTGAAGCGCCCGACCCTGACCGTTGGGGTTACTGGGGTAACCAAGTTTATGACCTATCAGACATACAAACCGCCAGTGGCGATGACGATAGCTCCATGACTGTCGATCCCGACTATGTTGACCCATTCGCTACCGCTAAAGACTTGCACATAAAACCCACAAGTCCGGTGATAGAGCAGGGCACTACACTAGTAGAGATAACAGAGGATATAGACGAGGACATGAGAGACGATACTACCCCAGATATCGGTGCTGACGAGAATGGTCCGAACAAGATATGGACAGGCAATGTGAGCACCGACTGGGATACAGACAATAACTGGAATCCTATAGGAGTACCGATATATTCCGATTTTGTCGGGATTCCAGCCGACCCTGAAAGCAATCCTGATAGATGGCCCACGAGAACCGGGAATTTGACGATAGAAGGTAGTCCAGGAGACCAGTGCATGGCAATCTCGATGAAAGGAGCATCGGAATTGACCGTTACCGGTAATATGTCAATCAACACAAATGGAGCCTTTCTCTGTACCAGTTCCGGCAATCAAATGCTCATTCTGCAAGGAGATTGGACAAACGAGGGCACTTTTAGAGGTGGTGGCAGTACAGTGACTTTTGATGGTAGCGCTCCCGTCGGTGACCCGCAATTAATATGTGGCTCATCAACAACAACATTCAATATACTTGAAATAAAGGACTCCTCTGTCAAACTCAATTCGGATGCAATTAATCTGGAATGGGATGTTAAGATAATCATTACCGAAACCACAGGTGATGCAAAACTGATTCTTCCCGCCGTTGACGGGGGAGAACCAAACATGGAGGACGCCACCCCGTAAAACAATTTTGTTTGTTTTCCCTTTTGACTTTCATCCCAATGGAGTTTTGTACTTGTAGCTCACAACTACTAACGATTGATTGGATTCAAAAGTTCTACAACATAGTATAAACTGTGGAACAAGAATATAGGGAAAACTTTTGTTTCAATCTACCCGGCAGGATTCGCAGGCATTCGCCTGTTTTCATCGGTTCGAATCCTGTATATTTTTACCGGGAAAGCAAAAGACAAACCACCAGTCACAAGCTATCAAATCGCACGCCCGGCAGGATTCGAACCTGCGACCTACGGATTAGAAGTCCGTTGCTCTATCCAAACTGAGCTACGGGCGCTTTTGTTTGACAATAAGTTATGGGCGATACATTTTTTGTCAAACACTTTTTGTGCCATATTTGTGCCAACTCGCTGAAATCTTTAGCAATGAAACAGGATAATATCTAAATCTTCAATCGTAAACTGAATTTTTCCGTATCCACTGTGGCTAAATCCTTTATGTGGTGCGGGGAGAAACTGACAACCGACTATCCAAAAATGCTGCGTCTTTTCGAGGATTCCTGAGTGAATTTATCGATTTTTTTGTTTAGCTCATTCATTATTGGTAGAAATTTCTGGTCGAGGAATATTATCAGATTTGAGTTTGTTTCTGCAATCACGCGGGTTAGTTCTGCGGTTGGTTCAGCGCCTTTGGCGAATTGTTCCGAGGTTTGAGCAAGAGTGCTTCTAAATTCATCGATTGCAGAATAAATGTTATTACTTCTTACGAGAATATCTGAAGCGTTCTCCGCAAGTCGTTTAACTTCTGAGAGATATAGCCCAACGGTTTCGCCAAATTCCTCGAATGGTTTCCCTAATGATTCGTTCCCGATGGCGTAGAACTCATAGAGTTTTTGAACTTTCTCGACAAGACCGTCGAGTGTATTATCAAGCTGTCCAACGCTTTCCGAGAATGTTTTAAGAACAACAGCAAGCGAATCGGAGGAATCTCTCATATTTTCATTTGCTATTGTGAACTGGCTATCTAATGTTGATACGGTTTTGTCCAATTCGTTTTTAAGATATGTCAGTGTATCAATCAACTGCTCAGTATCGGTATCGAGAATTGTCGAAACACTGAGAATTGTTGCGTTTAACTCCTCAAGATTCCCGTTAAGCGTTTTTTCAAATCTTTTGAGTATTTTATCGGCATCATTATGTAAGAAATCAGTAAGCATTTTGCGCATTTCAGACGAAACCTCTCTACCGTATTTCCTGACAGCATTATTTATCCTATCCTCCTGTGAGCGTGAAATTTCAGGTATCAATTCGGTGAAAATTTTGTAAGAGAATTTCCTTGCGGTTTTTCTTCGGAATGCAACGGCTACATATTCCAGCAGTAGCACAATTACTATCGGGAGAATCCAATAACCAGCCGGGTGCAACCATAGCAGCGCAATTGCGAAAATCATCCTGACTGAGATTATCCAGAAAGGATAGTGCGAATAGAAAGTCTTCATGACATCCGGCATCGAGATATATCCTACACCTTGTGAAACAAGTTTTTTCACAAGTTCGATATCCGCTTTTATGTTTTTATTCCCGGGCAGTTGCATAATGTCATACGATTTAAATCTTGATGTTTTGTGCGAGAGATATATCAGTTCAGCCATAATAAGAAGACAATAAAACAGCGAGAATCCGATTATCATTATGATTTCAAGAATTGGATGCAGCATTTTTTCTCCTATTCCTCGATAATGACCTCCGCTTTTGCTAGACAATTGCCCTCATTGTCGAAAAGCGGTGGAGTTATCACCTCTATTATTCTACCGGATGCATAGTTTCCGGTTTGTTTGCGTTCGACCACATTCATACCGGTATTATCGAGCATAGAGCCGATAACAACTGTCATAGTGCGATATTTCGATTGCTCGAGGATTTTTATTAACTTTGTCGAGTAATCGAGCGAAAAGCTCTCTTTCCATAATGCGATTAGAAATTCCTGCCCCGGAACACCAAGTTCCATAAGCTCTTTGAATTTTTCCTCATCGATATGTTTTGCAAGCGATTCAATAATAGCTCGCGCTTGCCGGATAACTCCCAGAAGAGGAGAATCAACCTTTTTTCCTAACTTTGCAGCAATCTCGATAAATGGTCGCCATTGGTTAACATTTTCAGCGACTATTTGCCGGAATTCATCGGATATTTGTTCGGGGATGATAGCTGGTTCGGTCGGTTTTGGTTGCAATTTTTCGGTTTGTCCGGGTTTCTGACGAGTTGAAATTCTGGCCTCGATATCGAGTAATTCTATCTTTATTGCATCTAATTGCTGTTGAACAAGATTTTCAAATGCTGTGATACGCTTCTTCAATTTTGCAAGACTCGATTTGATTAACACAAAAAGCAAAAGGGACATTAAAAGCGTGAATACCATAGAAAGAATAAATTTTTCATCATATTCGGGAGGTAAAAAAAAATTTTGACACAACCGGCTTTCCCGAAATACATTTTGTGGGGTTGTCGTTTGAACTGAATTAGGCACAATAATAGTATTGCTTTGAAAACTGTTATCCGGGATATTCGCAGCAATAGATGATCCTTGCGCTAATAATAACATGGTCAATACAAAAACTAGAAAAATAATTAAATATCCTTTTGATAGCATATTTCCCCCGTATCTTTGTCTGTTACAACGAATCTTAAACCAATACCCAGTTCATCATCACGGGTTTCAAAACCCACAAATAGATTCATTATACCACTGCCGGTAATTTCAATTTCTTCCATATCCGGAGAACGGCTCTTGTGTTGAAGGTCTGCTCCCGTAGTAATATAAAGCCTTGCACGTCCTGCGGAAGTTTTAAGTTTAACCTCGCGGAAATCCCCGTCTATCGAGATAGGTTCTCCCCAGTGAAATATCGGCTCAAATCTTGCCATTTTTGCTTTTGCGACCGTAAATGGCGCATATTGTTTCCTAATATCTACATATCCTTTATCCCAATGCAGCAATCCTTCGGATACGCCGATTTTGGCAACATCTTCGTCAAAGATAATAGCCTCAGCTAGTTTGGATTCCTCAAATATTCGCATTACTTCCACATGACGACTTGAGTTTCCGCCAAGTAGAATAGCCGCAAACGGTGGCGAAGAATTTATTACTTGTTTAAGAACATCTTTCCGGGTTTTCTGGATTTTTTTGTCGGATGTTGAAATATTCTCCCTGATTTTAGTCAAGAAATCGGATATCTGATTAATGCCCCTTTGTATAAACTGTGTAATTATTCCCGCCAATTCGCTTTCATCGGGTTCGATTGTTACATCGATATCTGAGAATACATTATCCTTGAGTGTCAATTCGGCTGTTCCAATAGTTTTACCTGTAATTTTAAAAAGCTCGGCAATCCGCGATAATTTTGCGTAATTCTCTCTCGATGCTCTATCGGATTCATGGATATTTAAGTAACTTTTAGGGAAAGGAAGTTTTGAACTTATCTGATCAGCAAGATGTTTTGAAAGCAAAAATGTTAAAAACTCGCCACCCATAGAGATACCGTCGATAATGATTTTAGTCGAGTAAATAACATCGAAGACAGGCTCGTCTTCGCATTGGGTAATAGTGAAAAAACAAAGGTCTGTCGTAAATCCTCCAAAGTCGAAAATTGCATAGAATCCGGGTTTTTGAATGACTTTTTGCGCAAATATATATGCATAAGCAAGAGCGACAGGTTCGGGGGGACCAGAAATTACATCTCCGATATTGAAATCTAGACCCCGCCATAATTCATATAGCTTTGCACGAAAATTTGTATCGATATGGTCGGCTGGATGGGTGAAATAAAGACGAGTGTTTTCCGGTTTGTAAGGCATTCTCGAAAAGAACTCCCGTATCAATTGCTTGCAGTAAATCCGGGTTACATCGAATGGATTTATATCGGCTAAAACATTTTGAGAATCGCGGTATTTTTCGCTTTTTTCGGATGTAAGTCTCGGCTTAAAATTAACTGAAACTTGATAAGGGTCAACAAAATAGTATTCCTTTGCGAGTTCACCAAAATCGTATTCCTTGTTTTCAAATCTCTTGAATCGAACTGCCGATGCCAGTTCACCGACACGTGGTTCAAACGGGAATTGAAAAGATTTTATTTCATCCGCAACTCGATAGGCAAGGCATGAATTGGATGTTCCAAGGTCGATACCAAGAACGGCATTGTCATCGGTTCTTTCAGTCCAATTGAATCTGATCGGTGCAACCTGTATCGCTTCCTTGCTTTTAAAAGTGAGATAAACCACAGAATCCGGATACTTTTGAAGCTGTTCGGTATCCATAAACAGCGAAAGCTCAAACACTCCGCTTGAAATCTCGGAAGGTTTGCTCGATAGCCATTTTTTATTCGATTGGATTTTAACGCTGTTCTTGTTGGATTTGATACGAAGCGGATGTGTAATCGGTTTTTCGGAATAGCATTCAGCATCGGAAAGACAGATATAATTTGTGTCTGCGACATCGATGAAATTATCGATAGGAACAAAAACCGCTTGCATTGCGCTATTGCCGATAACGAAAGTAAAAACCATTTTATCTGTGTTAATCCATTCTATCGACATAAAGCCATCCTTGCAGTCAATTTCTTGATTGCTGGATAGAATTTTGAGATAAGGCATTAATTCATCGGGAAGCTTTAACCGGATGGGAAGGTCGATATTTGTGCTGATTTGAAATTTTGTAGCAACTACTTTCCCGATATTTAGATAAAGCTTAGATTGAAAAGCACCGGCAATTTGAAGTTTAGGATATTGGATTCTCTTTGGTTTAACGGTAGGGATATAGTCTTCATCGCCATTTATTCTAACAAGTATATTATTAAACTCACTTTTGAGGATTACAGCGGTCTTTGTTCCCGGTGAAACACCTTCCACAATTCCTGTATCTTTTATGGTATCTGCGACAATAAAATTCTCGAGGAAACATAGAGGGAATTCCGCAATTCCATTGTTTTGCAGCAAAGCGATTGCTGTTCCATTAGGCAAAATAAATGCCGAAGTTATTTCGAGGTCGAAAAGCCTTTTGCCGCAAATAGGGCAATATCGCCAATCGGGCTGCAAAACGGGGAAATGCGGACAGCTCATAATGCGCTCTCCTGGGGTGCGGGAGGTTTTGCAAACGCGAGGATATAATAATTCCTGCCAAGTCCGAAATCGGGGGCAGTATGTTTTATCATATATTCTCCCTCAATTATGTCAGCTTTCTTTTGTATATCCTCGATACCTGGGATACTTACGAGTTGCTTATAAAGCCCGTACGCTTTATCTTTTATCTCATCCGAAAGCCAGTAAAGATGCGAGATTGGGATTGGATTTTCAACGCCGGTTTCTTCCATTCGGGAAATATCGGTTGCGATTTTATTCAGAGAACGCTGAATAAGTATCAGTACGGCATTATTATTCTCGAGATTGTCTTTTGCCTCTTGAATCCTGAGCTTGAGATATTGTTCGAGCGTAATTCGATTGCCTTCATAAGAAAGCTCTCTCCCGCGCTTGAGCAAATGAGCCGACATTTCCAGAGTTGGCGCAAGATATGCAATACCCCCTTGCGAGGGCGGGCGCTCGATAGACCAAACCCACTGTTCATCACGGTTCAACCGGACAGCAATTCCATACACCAATCCTTCGATTAGTGAAACCGAGAGCTGTTTCAATTCATCGGCTTCTTTATCGCTTACAGCGATTACATCGCGCATCAGTCCATGAAGTCTTTTATCCATGTGAGGATAGTAAAGGTCGCTCTGGAACGAGTGATACGCCTCGGATAGCTTGTTGACAACAGAGAACTGCGGTAATGCCAATCTCGATAGCTCTGTATAAAATAAGATTTTGTCGTCCATCACAGGGCTGATATCCACCTTTCGACCGGAAGTTGATTCAATTATTTTTTCCCATGCTTCTTCAACATACGGCTGAAGATTAGCGGTGCATCCACACCAGCCGTCCCAGTTGGATTTATCCGACACCGGTGTTTCTCCCGCCATATAATAGGGGAGGGCGAACCGTGCGTTTTCAATAATTGCCTCGCGAATATCATCTGACTTTTTGGTTGTTTCCGACCAAATGCTATGAAGGCTTTCGTTAAATATACCGTTTGTGGATTCCCGGGCGGCATGTTCAAGCTCGCTTTTAACTAGGTCAACCAGAGCGCCCCCTGCCGAGCCGAGTTCAGCAAGTTTCCAGAGAAGATGCCCGAGATTCAAGCGCACATCTTCTTCGCCGATGTTTCTTATTATTTCTTGATGAAATTCATGCCAGCGCTGGTATTTGTTAAGAACTATACTCTCGAGTTTTTCTGGTGTGGGTGAAAAAACCTGTTTGTTGCGCTCTGATGAACTTATTCGATTTATACCGCCGGCAAAATCACCGAAATGTTCTGATAGTTGCTCGGAATAATTCTTGAAATGAAATAGTGTTTCCTTTCTTTTTTCAACATATTGTGCAAAATCAGCTATTAGCTTTTTGTAGTTGTCAATAGTTCTATCCAGCAAAACCATTAAAATATGGAGTGATGCGGTCTCGATAACCGATTCGATAAATCTACCGGAAATCTGCTGAAGTTTGTGTGTGAATTTTTTATTCTCCTGTCGCATTTTTGCGGTAATCAGTTTTTTTGCTCTACTTTTGAACATCGGCCATTTAACATCGCCGGCGCTTTCGAGCATCATTTGAATGTCGTCCAGACCGCTTAGATTAGGCAATTCGGGATATGCGGGAATGAGAAACCGATTATTAAATTTTTTCACACTCTCGAGTATATCGGCGAGATTTCGCAGGTAGGTGGAAAGCTCGACGAGCATATTTTCAGCCCATGAATAGCCCTGTTCGAATGGGTCGGCGAGATACTCCCGTAATTTCCTGTCGAGTTCCGAGCAAAGCTTTTTAAAAGAACTTTCGGTATTATTGTCTATTGTCCTCAGATGCTCCGCTCTTGGAACTTTATGTGGATTGGCATCCTCGGTAAATTGCTCGATATATTTTTCAGTGAACTGCACAGTTTTAGTCATGTAGTTAGCCAAAGTTTTTCGCAATATTTCCGGTGGCATTTCAGTATCGTCTCGACCGAGGTTTTCGATGCTCTGTCTGAGATTTAGCACAATTCTACGGTCAAGGGTCGTGCCGCCGGATAGCGTTAGAGCTTTTAGTAATTTGTTATTTATCAGGTCATCAGCTAATTCGGGAAATGCTCTGTCGAGATCGAGAATATCAGTAGCAAAATCATCCACCTCATTTGAGAAATCCGGTGGTGTGGGCTTGCCATTACCGAAGAACTTAAAAAGCTTACTCAAACCCTGAAAACCGGAAGCTATTCTGATGCCATGTCGGATAAAACCTATCTGCGACATACCGAAAGCAGAATAAATAGTCGAGAAACGCATATTAAATTTATTTGCAGATTGGAAAATTGTCGTTCCTATCTCGTGCGATGTATTCACAAGGCTTGCGAACATGGTCGAGGCGAATTCATTATTAGTGTGATAATTGAAAATCGAATCGCCTATCATCTCGAAAATAGTCGATGCTGAAAGGTGTGTTACAGATTTGAGTGAGCGCGGTCCCACGAGGAAGATGTGATCGAATGGTGAACTATCGGTCTCGGTGGAAAGTGCATTCGGTGCATGAGGTGTTGCCCAGTTTATTTGATAGTCGGGATGGCTTTGCGCGGTGAACCATTCCATTTCCTTGAGCGCTGCGTAACCGTTTGCCATCAGTTTGGGGAAATCTTTTGAATGAACGATACCACTGACAGTGAAAACCTCGGGGGATACAACGAATGCTGTAACTTTTTTTGAGCCGGGATATAGTTTGCGAACAAGATATGCCATGTCTAGGAATGCGCCGGAGCCTGTGCCGCCGGCAATCGAGAAAATTACATATATTCGCGTTTCACTTGTATTTACTTTCACACCGAATTGCTGGGCATCCTGGACTGCTTTCTCGGAACGGAAAGAATCGTTCTGGATAGCATTGAAAATCTCCTGATAATTAGCAAAAAAAGCGAGTCTTCCAAGCGGGCGAATCCCACCGGCGCCGTGTTCGAGTAAATTCGACGGTATTTCAAGCAGTCTTTCGGGAAACCATTCAAGGATGTTCCTGTATGCATCCTTATTCTTCTTTATTTTCGGTAGAAGGTCGGAGAATATCGTGGTTTTGACGAACTCGTTTGGCTGAAGTAAAAGCCTCTGGCGGGAAAAGCTGTCGAGTTTGCCCTCCTCGCCGAATGATACAAGATGCTCTTCCCGGCTGTCTGTATCCATCTCGACATATCTTGTAACAGGAAATCCCACAACGCCATATTCCTGATAGAATCGTCGGCGGATATTGTAAATAATTTCCTTGCCTGTGCCACCTATTCCGATTATTAAAGCTGGAGTTATCTCTTTCATTGCTAAGCCTCCCGATGCATTAAATTCATATGTTTTATGGTTCATCGCGAAAATGAATACCCAATAAAAATATTACATATCAAAAATTAAGTATCAAAATTACAAATCAAAATGCAAAATTATCTCTTCCCTCTAAGAGTGATGATGCTCGATGCGAAAATATTTGCAATCTCTTTCAATTATCTCAAAAACCATTCCACCACTTTTACATCGGCTCTTCCGCTGTCGCGAAGCAAAGCCAACCACAATTTACTTTCGTTCGCAGACTTGAGGGAAGTGTTGAAGTAATTGGTGAAATCCTTCTTACTGCTTGCTGAATGACCTTCAATATAATTGCTAAGAATACTCGTTCCACTTCGCAGGAGTTGGTCTCCGATTCGCCTAGATACATTATCGTTAGGTAATTTATCGATGAATTCAATAAGCTTTAAAACAAATTTATAAAGCCTATTTTGAATTCCTTTATGAATTTTTCTTTTCCTTCAGCCATTAACTGTAATCCCTCCAATTTGATGAGAACATTTTGATTTTTAATATGTCATTTTGCATTTTACACTTTGATATTTAATTTATTTTATTCTTTTTTCTTCGATGAATTATTTTTCTGTTGGGTACTCATTCTTATGATGAACCTATTTTTAATTTCTTCCCATAATTAACATTACAAAACCGAGAATAAGAAAACCCAATTCAAAAATAAGAAAAATACCCGAGCCTACCGCCGCGACATACATCCTCCCGAATGGGATTGTCTCGATATTATAAATCGCAAGATTTCCGAGAAATGCAGGCAGAGCGAATGCAAGTCCGAAAAACAAAATCGAAAGCGACGAGAGAGTCACTTTTTCCGGTAATCTCGAGTATTCACCTCGTTTCAAGGCTGACTGCAAGCGCACCGAAAATATCGAATAGCTTATAAGATAGAGAATTATTGAAGCAAAAATAAGCCCGACCCATTGCAAGATGACATTATCGGCGAAAAGTGGATGCGGTGGATGTTTTCGATATACATCCGGCGCGGCGGTCTCCTCGATATCTGCATATAAAATCCCGATACCCATAATGCAAAATGCAATCGCTATCAAAGCCCAAATTATTATATGTTTCATAAATATTCCTCCAATGCTTTCGCGATTTTAAGGTCGTTTTTGAAGTCCCTCATAAGATATACCGATATTTTTATCCAGTATTCTATTATATATTATAATTTCCCGCTTTTTCTCAAGATTAATTTTTTTCATTTCCGATGCTTCAACAAGAATATAATCGCTTTCAGAGACATCGAGAACAGGTGATTTCCAGAAATACCCAAGGCTTACCTGCCCGATATAACCGGCTTCCTTATCGGTTAATTCACCCCGTCCGAATTCCAATTCGAGAAGCGTGTTTTTTTTATTAATATTGAATGACAAAAGCCTTTTGGATAAAAACGCCTTATTAATAATCGCTATTACAAGGAAAACAAAAGCCAGAACAATTGCAATCTGAATCAGGAGATAAACAATAAGCGTGCCGATAGGTTTTATAAACTCGATAGCCATGTTGTTCCTTTGATTTTTTTAATTCTTCAATCAGCATTTCAATTTTATCAGTTGTCCGTTGTCAGTCGTCCGTTGCCCCGCCCCACATCAATTTAGCCATAGAGAACACAAAGTTCACCGGGAATCCACACACCGCCCCCCGCGAATAATTACGAATTACAACTCACAAAATCAGTCCATTGTCGTTTGTCAGTGTTCCCACTAATTAACAACTGTAATATATTAGTCTTTGCTTTGCAACTTATATTCGATTTTAACGGGTTCTCGAGCCAAAAAATGTATCGGGTCCTGTGGTGTAAATATTTTTGTTCTATCGCAAATATCATATGTAAAATACTTATTAAAGAATTTATCGCTCATATTAAATTGCCCCGGTGGGATATTCACAATGACCGAAAATCTTAATTCGAGAAGGGGAGTGGGGGATAGCAGAATCTTTAAGATATAATCCGGTCGAAAAGGAACAGGCACGGATTTCATAATAATAGAGATTCTATAAACGAAAGGATTCCAGTCTATCGAATCGTTTCGGGCTGGGGCAAGTTTCCCGGCGAGTGTATTTGGCGTGATTTTCGCGCTAATCCAGTTTTCACCTGCGAGTTCACGCATGAAATCTATAATCCCGGGATTTTTGCAGATTATTTCCGGTTCTTCAGGTTCGATATCGAGAGTGATTTCACTTGCGCAGATACTTTCATTACTCCCAATCCGGACATAGGGCATTCTTGAACCGAGAGAGAAGTAAATAGTTATCCTGCCGCTTGCTCCCCACGGAACAGAGAAAGCCTTTTTGCTATGTGTTACCAGAAAGAAATACGGTGAGTTCTTTATTCTCACCAGTTTCCCGATGGGTGGAATCCAGCCGAGTTTGTTCTCCGGGCAAAGTGAATCATAGGCTGCAATAGATTTCCTAAAATTCTCGCTTTTCCCGGGAGCATCGAGGACAATAGCACGCCAATCGATTGGTTTCACAAGAACCGCTTCACCAAACCCAGAGCTCTGTATCATAACCGTGATTAAATCATTGCCATCCGTGCGATATGCCCAATCCATCAATGAAGAATCGTTAACAATTATATAAATCAAGAAACCTGCAGAGCCTTTGTATTTATAGCGGGTGGATTCCGTAAAGGACTTATCGAATTGAATCGAAGAGTTTTCGGGAAGAATGAAATTATTGTCGTGTGAATTGCGCTTATCTTCCGGCGGAAGATATATTTGACCGTCGAAATCCTTGAATACCGGGATTATCCAAACGCCTGAAACATCGGTGGAATTAAGGTAATCGAAAAAAGCGGTATCCTCCTCGCCGGAGGAGATATTATCGGTTATGAAAAACACAATGTTAGCATCCTTTTTGCGTTCGATAGCTTTACCGAGAAGTGTATAATTCCCAAAACTCCTTTTATCGAACGACGAGAACGAAGAAAAGTCGATTGTTTTGCCATCCATCGACTTGAATATCTCGATATCGATTGGTCCATCCCAGAAATCATCGATTTGCGAAATCACTTTGTCGATAGCGCCCGTCTTGAAAAAGCCGCTCATCGAGCCGGAGCCGTCGATAAGCACACTTGCCCGCTGCAAAGAATTTGCGGAACCGAAAACAAGCAGCAGATAAACCGGAAGAAATACTTTATTCATTAGTTTCATATTTTAATCCTCGTTAAAGCAGCGCCCATTTGTTCCGTTTGAGTTCTATCGCAAAACCGAATCTATCGGATAAAACTTTTGGCGGGCTTTTAAAATCGAGCTGCCACGACCCGATTATACTGCCATCGGGTGTCGATACCTGAATTGAATCGTTGGGTATTTTGCCGGTGAAACTAACAAGTGTGTTATACCATGCGCCGCCAAGCGACCCGATTGTCGTGTGCGCATTTGTTTTTTTAACAAGTGTGTCATCCACAATAATAAGTTCGCCGTTGCGTTTCAGAATCGCCATTCTGCCATCGAAAAGCATTTGAACATCGAGGACATCATGATATTTCTCGACCTCTTTTATTGTATCAGATGTAATGTCCCAGATTTTAACCATTTTCAAATCCTTTCTTCGACCGGCAATGAAATTGCTCCCCTTACCGATAAAACCGAGTATTTCTATTGAATCCCCCGAGAATCCTTTAAGTACTTTGTCGGGGGAAAGGAAATAATATCTGTTCTCGCCCATGAATATCAGAGCATCATCCGAAATCGATATTATATGGGTTTCACGGTCCAATTTCGATGGGATACTGGTGCTCGGATATTCCGCAAGAGCCGGCACAACACCCGATTCGGCGTAATACCAGTAAAGAGTGAACCATTCCCGATATTTGTTCAGGAAGATGGGTTTTGTCGCGCCAATACTTTCTTCGACGACAACAGGTTCCGAACCGGATAAAATCCCCGGTGCAAGTTCCGTGAATTTCGATACAGATGAGGAAATCATGCCGAATTTAAAATCTCCGAATTTATTAACGAAGCCGTCGGGATTGCCGGATATTTGAATCTTTGTAAGACTAACACCGTTTTTGCAGGGGATAATAAGCGTTGAATCATCCGATTTCCAGAAAAACATGTCGCCGTGGAAAAGAAATTTTTCAGAATTCGGCATATTATCGATAATAACAGGTGAAATATCTCTGGGGGGAGATACAGGTATCTTAATGAAATCGCCGCATACAGGGCAGAATTTTGAGAATCCCGGCGAAATATGATCATTTCCGCAGAATGTGAGTCGCTTCCCGCAGTCCGGACAGCGAACCGCACCGGATTTAAAATCTTCCGAATTGCAATAGGGGCATTTCATATATTCCTCGCATTAAATATATCGCAAAATAATACTCTTTCAGGAATATACAAGATTTTTTTCAGGTGGCAGGTTTCAGGTGTTGCCCCCTCACCCAGTTCGACTGTGTCTAGCCACCTTCCCCCGGTATGAGAGGATTCAATCCTTCTCCCCGAGGAGAAGAACCATTCGGGTGTTTTCGTTCGGAATAAACAATCACGTTGAAAAAATATTGGATTATGGAACACAAAGCAGACATTTAACAGGAGGAGAAAGAACAATTTTACAGATTCTTTCATTTTACATTTTGATATTCAGATTTTTTTTCTTTATTGTAACAGAAGTAGTTTTCTCTAAATGTTTTCCGTTAGATAATCTAAAACAACAAAGATAACTTAACCATTATATTCATGGAGGTTCGAGTTATGTATTTAAGAAAATCATGTTTCCTAATTCTGTTCGTAATCATCTTAGTTTTCACACCGCAATCGAGCTATTCAATTCAGGGCTGGATAAGCAACGATCTTGGCGCAGTTGCGCCATCGGTTCAATCGTGCAACAATATCATATATTTTTCCGGTGCATGGGAGGAAAGCGGTCTGCCATGCTCGATGGTCAATAGATGCGGAAACATTTTCGTCGTGACAAACCGTGAATGGGAAGACGGCGATTTCTTATACGATATAAATTCTACACCGAATTTCGCGATGGGAACCGGAATCGGCTATGCTTTCATCGGCGAAATCATTCTCCTGCCGCCGAGTCCACCCGGTGAATATGACATCGTGATGGACGGCAATCAGAACGCTGTTTATGAACCTTTAATCGACTTTGTTGTCGGCGAGGGTGCCGAACCCGGTCTCAGACTTGTCTGGGATGGCGCTCCTCCCGAATGGATGCAGGAAAGAGTGAATAGACTAAAAGAACAGGCGATTCACGATACAGCTACGACACATCAAGCTGAAATACTCGCCGATTATTTTCAGGCAATCAATTTCCTTGAAACAGTGGTTTCGCTATTTTTTGATTTGATTTCGGGAAATATTTTAGGCGTTCTTATCGATTTGATATCGCTTTCCGGGCATCCGATTACTTATAATGACCATGTCGTTAATGTCGGCGCGAGATTGCTTCAATCGATTGCCGATGCGCAATATCTTATAGCCGAGGGAATCGCCGCCGACCCGCCTGATTCGTTAAATTTCATGTATGTCGCTATGCCCAGTCTTCATGTATCCACTCCACCGATTGCCGATGATACTCATGCCTTAGCTGTGAACGGAACAGCCAATTGGATGAGCGCTTTGAACGGTTTTCGCTCGGGTCTCCTCACATCGTTGGAAAGATATCAAGGAGCACGAGACATGAGCGATATGTATAATACTCGCAAGCAAGCGAAAATACTTGAGGAATACTGCTCTTTAACCGGAGAGCTTGTCGATTCCACTCATTCTGCAATCGAACGGATGACTGCGATTTGGGATTCAATCGGTCTGGGCAGTCCGACAGCGCCCGATTCGCAAAAATTCAGGATTGTTCAAGACCGATTGGCTTCTACGGGTTACAATGCCGAGGAGCTCAATAGATTCGATGAACTCGGACTATCGTCGGAATGTGTCGAAAGCTTAAGGGTTTATTTCCTCTCACTCGATACCGAGCATTTTTCCGATAAATCACTTTCACAAATCTGGAACGAGGTGGGAGATACGCTTATGTCGATGTTAGTACCTATCGATTCGGTAATCTATTTCGCGAATGAGATGATTGAATCGCTGACTACATCGGTCAACTATGGTCAGGTGGATAACGACCCTATCCCGCATTTGAATGGACCTTTCCACACAACTGAGGGAACGGCGGTCAATTTCTCGGCTTCGGGCACAACCGATCCAAATGGTTTAAGCCTGGAATATTTCTGGGACCTGGATAATGACAGTCTCTTCGATGATGACACTGGCATCAGTGCAAACCGGGCATATAATAATCCCGGTGTATATATCGCTGGACTAAGAGTTGTCAATTCGCTTGGTTATGAAGCTTGTGCTTTCACATACATATCCGTAGATGTTGCAAATTATGGTCCGTTTTTCACATCGTTCGAACCGGACACACCTTTCGTGCTTATCGATATCGGCACGAGGTCAACCGTTGATTTTTCCGTTACTTACGATGACCCCGAATCCGACCCGGTTACAGCATCGTGGACAGAAAACGGAATCGGTGTTGGAACAGGGACCGGATATAGTTTTACAGTTTCGGATACCGGTGTATTTATGGTTTTCTGCACAATCGCAGACGACCCAGCAGGCAATTTAGACAATAAGTATTTCTGGAAAATCCATGTTGTCGAAGGACTGAAAGCTGATTATGAAGATACAAAAATCCTGAAAACAACGATAACTTCCATAAGACCGAATCCGTTCAATTCAAAGACCGAGATTGTTTTTGAATTGCAAAAGAAAGCTTTTTGCTCACTGAATATATACGATGAACGCGGCAATTTTGTAACAAATCTAACATCCGAAATCATCCAATCGGGAGAACACAAAATAATCTGGGATTGTATTGATAATACTGGAGCGTCTCTACCCTCGGGAACTTATTTGATTAAGCTCGAGGTTGACAATGCGATTATTTCCGAAAAAGCAGTATTAATCAAGTAGATAAAAGCTATGACTGCAATATTCTCTTTGGAATTTTTGATTAAGTTGTATATCAAGTGCATTGTATGTATAATTTCTTATCTTGAAACTGAAGCTTATCTCAAGCCCATCACAAGTAGGACAGAACAATAATTCAAGGATAGGAAAATGCAAAATGCCCAATGATAATATTCAATGCTAAATATTCAATTAGTATTAAAAAGTTCTTGCATTCAAATTACTGCTATGTTTTTTTAATCAGATAATAAGGTAATCGGTTTTTGAATCTGTTTTATCTTTGTTATCATGCGCAGCAATACGCAGTTATTAAGTGTTATTATGCGAAGTTAAAGGAGTGCCGATGAAACCTAAGTTTTTTGGACAATTTTTACTTGAGAACGGGTATATTACTGAAAACCAGCTTCTCGATGCTATAAACTTTCAGAACCAGTTCGATGCTTTAAAGGTCGGTCAAGTTGCTATAAAGAATGAATATATGACCAACGATCAAGTTCAATCTGTCAATCTTGAGCAGCGTCGAAAAGATAAACTATTTGGTGAACTCGCGGTTGAGATGGGATATTTGACATGGGACCAACTTGAGAATTCGATAGACATCCAGAAGGATACCCATATTTATATCGGTGAAGCTCTCGTCGAACTGGGACATCTTACGCAAGAACAACTTAAGGGATATCTCGAGGAATTTCATGTCGAGCAGAAACCGCTCAAGCGTCTCGAAGATATTATCCCACATGATTTTGATATGCGGCACGAGGTGTTTACACTGCTGGACATGTCGATAAAGATGTTTCGCAGAATGGCAAGTCTTTATCTTAAACTGGGCGAGGGGTTTTTCAAAACAAGCTCCGTCGAAAATCTATATGTCTGCATACAAATAGGATTCACGGGCAGTCTTGATTTCACATATTTTCTTAACTTACCAAAAAATGTTGCTATTACGATGACTCGCAATCTATATGGCAATAAGGACATGAAATGCTTTGATGACACAATTTGTGACAGCATAGGCGAGCTTGGGAATGTGATATGCGGGAATGCCAACACGCAGATGGCAAGGCTGGGGCACGACTCGTCTTTTTCTGTCCCATTAAGCTTTACTTACGATGAAACTATGAAAATCGATATCCCCGAAGGCAAGAGGGTTCTTGTATTCCCCGGCTCGGTCCCGATTGGATATGTTGAGGTAGGAGTTATTTTATAATCCACTGTCGATAGTAACGGACTGGACTATTGTGTTTTTTACGATTGTTATTTCAACTATAAAGATAGTGTCATAATGTTAAAAAGAAAGGAGTCAAGGATTTCGGGGGGTAAGTAATCCAACCTCATCGCTCCTTTCGTGGATTCCTAAATCTAGGGTGTATGTGGATTCACTTGAATCCTTGAATCCATTTTTTCAAATCTTTAGGAAAAGCCAGTTTTACAATAATTTAATAACGAATAAATAACAGTGGATGAGGACTATGAAACTTTATAATAAATACATATGGCTGGGAATTATCTTGATAATCACCGGTGTAAATGCTGTCGATGCAGAGACAGGTTTGAAACCTGTCTCGATGGGAATTGGAATGCCTTTCATACAGAATTTTAGCCCCAACACCTATAAAACTCACGGGCAAAATTTTGCGATTGTTCAAGATAACAGAGGTGTTATGTATTTCGGGAATTTTGCAGGCATTCTGGAATACGATGGTATCTATTGGCGGCTAATCACGACCGCCCAGCATAAAAAAGTATCGTCTCTATCGATAGATAAAACCGGCAGGATATATGTCGGAGCGCGAGGTGAAATAGGCTATCTAGCGCCAGATTCCCTTGGCAAGATGGCATTTGTTAGTCTTATCGATAAAATAAAACCTGAATATAGGGATTTCCTTGAAATTCCTTACATATATACTACAGCCGGGAATATCTATTTTGTTGCAGAAAACAAAATATTCCGTTTGCGAGACGATGAGTTCACTGTTCTGGAAACCGACAACCCTGTTCTATCGGCATTCTGTGTCAATGACAAGTTGTATGTTCTTCTTAAAAATATGGGACTGATGTCTATAAAGGACTGGAAATTCGAGCCTATCGAGGGTGGCGAAAGATTTTCCGAAACCACCGAGATAGATATTATGCTGCCGATGAGTGGGAACAAAATACTTATCGGTTCGGGCAATCGGGGATTATTCATTCTCGATGATAAAAGTATTGAACCGTTTTCAACAGATTTCGACAGCAGTTTTATTGAAAGCAAGATAACAAGTGGTGTGATGCTTAAAGACAGTTCTTATGCTTTCGGCACAATAAGAAACGGTGTAATAATTATCTTTCCCGATGGCAGAGCAAGGCAGATATTGAACAAAGACTCGGGTATCCAGAATGAATATGTGAGAAATATTTTTATCGACCATGAGGAAGCTCTATGGCTTGCATTAAACAATGGTATAACGCGAGTGGAAATGCCATCTCCGCTGACATATATTGATGAGAAATCCGGCATAAAAGGCGGCATTACACAAATAGTTCGATGTAATTCGAGTCTGTATTTCTCTTCATATCAGGGACTATATTATCTCGATAGAAATAGCATGACGGTAAATCTTGTGCCGGGAATTATAAGCGCTTGCTGGTCGATTATCTGTGCCGGTAACTCGATTCTTGCTGCTACAAGTGAAGGAGTTTATCAGGTGCAAGACGATAAGATTTTACCTATCACAAAGAGTTTTTCACTTGTTCTTCACAGGTCGAAATTTGATTCTACCCGAATATATGCCGGTCAGACCGATGGGTTGGTTCTCTTACAGCTTGATAATGGTAAATGGGTGAGTAAGGGCAAAATCGAGGGCATATCCGATGAAATACGGCAAATATTTGAGGACGAGGATGGCGTTATATGGCTAGGGACGCCTTACAGGGGGATATTCAGCTATAATCCCCGCGGCGATAGCGCTATCGAGCATTTCGATACTCTTAAAGGATTGCCATCTATAACCGGAAATCAACTTAATATCCTTTCGGGTATGATTCTGGTAACATCGATGAGCGGAGTATTTAAGTATAATAAAAACAGCAATTCATTCGAGCCGATAAATCTATTCGATGGCGATACCACGCGGTTCGAGAAATGGATATACAAAATTATCGAAGACAGCGAAGGCAATTTCTGGGGCAACTCCGGCAATGAGGCAAACATCGCACTATTCACAAGAGATAGAAATGGAAAATATATCGAGAACAAAACGCCATTTTTGCCGATATCGGATTTTATCACATGGTCGATATATCCTGAATCCGATGGTGTAACATGGTTTGGTGGTCCGGATGGACTTGTGCGATATGATTTAAAAGTCGATAAGAACTACATAGCGAACTTTAATTCACTTATACGAAAAGTTGTTGTCAACAACGATTCTCTCCTTTTCGCCGGTTCTTTTTTCAGCAGTGATTTTGTACCATCTTTAATGCAAAACGACTTTTTAAAACCTATTTTAAATTATAAAAGCAATACAATCCGGTTTGAATATTCTGCCACAAGTTTTAATGTTAAAGGACAAAACGAGTTTCAATACTATCTCGAGGGATTCGATGCTGTCCGGTCGGAATGGACAACGGAAACGACTAAAGAATACACGAATTTGCCGGAAGGGAAGTATATTTTCCGAGTGAGGTCGAAAAATGTGTATAAACACTTGAGCGCAGAAGCTTCATTTGAATTCGAGATTTTAACACCATGGTTCAAAACATGGTGGGCTTATGCTGTTTATCTAATATTGCTTGGAATACTAATCTCGATTATCGTTGTCATTCGTTCGAGGCAATTGGTCAAAGAAAAACGTATTCTCGAAGGTCTTGTAACCGAAAGAACCGCAGAAGTTGTACAACAAACGGAAGAACTTCACAAACAGTCGCTCGAGCTCGAGAGCAAAAACGAAGAACTGGGAAAGATAAACGATTTCGTAAAATCGATAAATTCAGAGATACATTTTACCAACTTGCTGCGGTCTATCATGGAAAAAGCAAGAGCAATTAAAAGTGTCGAGGATGCTACCGCCCTGATTTATGATAAAAACGCGGATACATATAGATTCAAAGCAACCCTTGCTCAAGAAGCTGCAGAATTTGAATCTATCCAGCTTACTATCGATGAGCTGGAAATGCGATATCTAAAAAACGCGGAGGAAGTTTTTGAGGATATATTCATTAATAATCGGTTCGTAGCGGGTATGTCTCATCGAGAACTCGATAAACTGGAAAAACCTAAATCTATGCTCATAATGATTGTGAAAGTTAAAAACAGAATCGAAGGATTTATTCTTCTTGAAAACAAGAGCAAACAAGAAGCTTTCGACAGCAAAGACCTGAGTCTTGTAAAAAATCTAAAAGAACATATTATCTCGGCATTTATCAAGACAAAAATTCTTGCAGACCTTCAAGTTACTCTCGATAATCTGAAAGATGCTCAAGCACAATTGATACAGTCGGAAAAATTGGCTTCACTGGGACAACTTACCGCAGGAATCGCACATGAGATACAAAATCCACTCAATTTTGTTAATAATTTTGCCGAGCTTTCGGTTGACCTTACAACTGAATTGAAAGAGTATATCGAAGAACAAAGAGCAAATATCGACGCGGATTTGCTGGGCGAAATCGAAGATGTGATAGGTATGTTGGAAAGCAATGCATTAAAGATTAATGAACATGGCAAAAGGGCTGAGAGTATTGTCAAAGGAATGCTTCAGCATTCGAGAGGAAAGCCCGGTGAGTTTGAGCAAACAGATATTAACAGCATGGTCGCCGAGTATGTCAATCTCTCATATCACGGAATGAGAGCGCAGAACAGAGAATTCAACACCGGCATAAATAGCGATTACGATGATTCTATCGGCAAGATTCGGATTATTCCACAGGACTTAAGCAGAGTTATTATGAACATTCTGAATAATGCATGTTATGCCGTTAATGAGAAAAAAGAAAAGCAAAAAGAGGGATATTCCCCACAGATTTCAATTAGCACAAAAAAGCTCGGTGACAAAGTTGAAATCAGAATAAAGGACAATGGAACAGGAATGCCGCAATCTGTTATCGATAAAATATTCAATCCGTTTTTCTCAACTAAGCCGACAGGCAAGGGAACCGGCTTGGGACTTTCGATGAGTTACGATATAGTTACACAGATACATAAAGGAACTATCGAAGTTAATTCTAAAGATGGGGAATATACCGAATTCGTAATCGGCATACCGCTTAACCTGTAAGATATAGTATAATATAGTGTTAGTATAATTACATAAGGAATCAAATGAAGTAAATATAATAAGGTAAATAGCAGGAGAGAAAAATGGGATATTCAATACTTGTAGTAGATGATGAACTTGACCTCGAATTGCTGATAACTCAAAAATTTAGGAGGCAAATCCGAACGAAAGAATTTGAATTTCTTTTTGCCCATAATGGTTTGGAAGCCTTGAAATGCCTCGATGACAACTGTGATATTACACTCATTCTTTCCGATATAAATATGCCGGAAATGGATGGCTTGACACTTCTTAGCAAACTAATCGAACGGAACAATCCATTACTGGAAACCGTGATTGTCTCCGCTTATGGAGATATGGATAATATCCGAACCGCAATGAACCGGGGAGCTTTCGATTTTGTTACAAAACCTATCGATTTCAACGACCTCGATATTACTATCAATAAAACTCTGGAACAGATAGATAAGCTTAAAACGGCTCTTGTCGAGCATGATCAGCTTGTTTCGATACAACAGGATTTAAATATTGCTCGGACAATACAACAATCGATTCTACCAAAAGTTTTCCCGCCGTTCCCCGAACGCAAAGATTTCGATATTTTCGCCTCGATGAATGCTGCAAAGGATGTCGGTGGTGATTTCTACGATTTCTTTCTTATCGATGATGATAGATTGGGATTGGTTATTGCCGATGTATCCGGGAAAGGGATATCGGCGGCTTTGTTTATGGCTGTGAGTAGAACCATGCTTAAATCCACAGCACTTAAGGGAATGCAAGCAAGCCAGTGTGTGAGTTATGCAAATAACCTTATCTCCGAGGAAAGTGTCGATTGCATGTTTGTTACTACTTTCTACGGTATTTTAAACACTAAAACCGGCGAACTGGATTATGTGAATGCCGGCCATAACCCGCCATTTATTGTTTCGGAAGATGGCGCGGTTAAAAAGGTCGAGATGACAGGTGGTGTAGCGCTTGGCGTTATAGAAAACTTTGAATTCAAATCAAAACAAATAATGCTTAATCCCGGTGATAGTCTTTTCCTATATACCGATGGTGTTACGGAAGCAATGGATATTAACAGCAATCAATTGACTGAAAAAAGATTGGAAGATACTCTCGCCAAATGCAGGAATACTTCGGTTGAAGAAACATGCCACAAAGTTACGGATGAGATAGACAGGTTTGTCGCTGATGCGGAACAATCCGATGATATAACCATTCTGTCTGTAAAATATAATGGACAGTAACAAACAATATAGTACATATATCTCCAGTTATATGTATTTATAAATCCGTTTGACACTTTTCGTGCTTCCGAAGCGAAACGACTCAGCTATTATGTTTGATTATGTAAATACTCAAAACAACAAATATTAAACTGGATACATGCCTTTGCGGGTTTGACAACCTTGTCATTTCCGCGAAAGCGGGAATCCAAATTTATAATATTTCATTCAGAAAATGATATTACACAACAAATAATGAGTTATTGAAAAACAGCATTTTCGGAACTTATTAATAAGTTGTTACGGGAGGATATATATGCTAAGGAATACTTTTTTAACCCTAATGGTTGCATTGTTTCTTATATTATCGATTTTATCAAATCTTTTTGCCCAAATCCCACGCACCATGAACTATCAGGGCAAGCTAACAGATATTGCCGGAGTGGGTATCGATGACCCCGACCGGAAGATAGCTTTCCTAATATACGATATTGAAACCGGTGGTAGTCCTATCTGGGCGGAAACGCTTTCGGTCAATGTAAATAGCGGACTTTTTGATGCACAGCTTGGAAATGTGTATCCAACAGACCTTGATTTCGATGTACCATATTGGTTTCAACTCAAGATTGATGAAAATGATGACGGCGATGTTATCGACCCGGACGATGAGTTTTTAGAACCTCGTGAACCGCTTTCGGCGGTTGCGTATTCATTTCGCAGTGTTTGGGCAGATAGCGTCGAAGGAATCAGCGGGGATATTGTCAATAGTCTCAACACTTTATCGGGAGACCTGACTCTAATTGGCGAAGGTGGTATCGATGTAACCGCAGCAGGCTCGAATATTCATCTCAACCTGACACTCGATGCCGGTGACTGCCCCAATTTAGTTGACCTTACAGGAGGTGCGGTTAGCAATCAATATGTTCCAACCAATCTTCAAACAGCGACACCATCGGCGGGACAATTTCTTATTCTCGCTTCAGATATTGGTTGCACAGGTGGAAGAATTCATAGCATTACACTTTATACAACTGTTACAACAGGAACAGTCGATGATGTCGATATTTGGATGGATAACATCTATCTCGACAACCTTGCCGCATACTCGGTTATTCCATCGAGTAGTCCGGTAGCTCAGGGAATTACATTGAACATCGCAGGTGATAACACAGTTACAATCGACCTGCCTTATGGCTTTATGTACACCGGTAATAATATCCTTATCACCATGCGAAAAAATAGTTCAACCGGAATTTTCTCGAACTGGCTGGGTCATTCCACCGCTGAAGTCAATGCAAGATACAATGAATCATCAAATACATTTCCATTCCCATCGACAGCATATTTTAGACCGAATATCGAGTTAAACTTTTTGCCGCCTGCAGTTCCCGATGTTGTTACCGATTTAAATAGTCTTACTGGGTCAATTAACCTTATCGGCGGTGCGGACATAGATGTTATCGAACCCGGTGGTCCTAATGTGGTTATCAATTATACCGGCACAGGTGGAACGGATAGCGACTGGGAAGTCAATGGCGATGGAACACCACCGGATACTGTGTATAATACAGATGACCTGATAGGTATCGGCACGGCAAATCCGGAATATCCTCTTCATGTTTATCGACCGGGATCGGCATTTATCAAAACCGAATCGGAGAATAATTATGCTGGACTGATTATCGATAGGGGGGATACCGATAAAAATGCTTATATCCGTTATCATACAAATGCTGCGGCAGATCCCGATTGGGTTACCGGTATGATAGGCGGCGGCTTTGCATCACCAAACAACGATTTCGCCATTTCAGCGGATTACACTCAACCCGATGGAAAACTATATATATCCCACTCTACCGGCAATGTCGGTATCGGGACGATAATTCCGGTATATAAACTTCATGTCCTTGCCGATGCAGGTAATACAGCGATTTATGGTGAAAATCCCGCTGGATTCTCCGGGATTTTGGGCTATACGAACGCTGGAACAACTTATAGCATTTATGGAAGCAGCGGTTCCGATTGGGCGGGTTATTTCGATGGCGATGTCAATATTACCGGAGACTTGACTATCGGCGGAACTTCGTTAGATAATTTGTGGACTGAATATCCCACTTATATCGAGGCTAACAATTGCGATGGCATGAGAATTTACAAGACAACCGCTGCAAAACCGGGCAAAATCGATGCGAATTATATCGACCCGGTTCTAAAGATAGATGGCAAGCAATATTCCACATGGATGGCGGAGAATATCGGTTTGCGTGTCGATGTTGTCGGTGAAGCAAAACTCGAAAATGGATACTATGCTATCGATCTTGCAAAGCAGTTTGAAGCATCCGACCTGTGGCTTTTTTATCATGCTGTTGCGGAAAACACTATAATTCCATTCGTAACACCGCAGGATGAAGTTAATCTTATGGCAAAAATGAATGGTAGCGAATTCATCGTTAAAGCTATTTCGGGTGAACAAAATGCAAGATTCAGTTACAGGCTCACAGGCAAACGAATCGACGAAGCTGCCAAACCACCTGAAGTAAATAATAAAAGAGATGAAAATGATAAGGCAAAAGCATTTATCGATGTGGATAATTTTGATAAAAATGGGAATCCAAAATAACTGTATCTAATCATGAAACACAGGATTTGCCATGATAATAATGAATAAAACAATAGAATATTGTACAATCCTTATTCTTTTTTTTGCTATACAATGTGTCTATGCCGGTTCATGGTCAACATCCGGTTCGGGAGACCTGTCATGCACACCAGTAATAATTCCCGCCGGTGCGCGATATGTTACATTCGACCTCGACATAGATGATAGCGAGGATGATGATTTCGATCTCTGGGTCTATTTCCCAACACGAACTGATTGCTCGTCAGAGGACTGCCGTCCGAGCAGGGGAGGGGGCTGGGACGAAACATGTGGTCCATATAATCCATTCGATTATGACCCGACATCGACATGCGGGGGCGCGAACGAAACATGGCGAGTCAAGGTTACCGAGGAAAACATCACAACATGGGGCTGGGACCTCGATGTTACATGGGTTGACTGCAATGTCGGCAACGATTGCTCGACACCGTTTGTTATCAATATACCGGAGGATATGACATTTATCGATGAGCATAACTGGACAACAGGCAGGGGAAACAGCTATTCCAGCACCTGTCTTGGTACATTTGATGGCGGCGAAGACCATGTTTATAGATTGGTTATCGATAGAACAATAACCAATATGATACTAACACTGAATCCACGCGGTACCGCTAATACCGGATTTTGCATATCCAGCAGTTGCACGGATTTTAGTTCATGCATAGATTTCAGCACCAATGCCGCTTCAAGTGAACACAGCATTACAATCCCATCAATAAGCGCTGGAACTTACTATGTTCTCGTCGATTGCTCGTCAGGTTCGATTCCCGATTTTGACTTAACAATAAACTCACCCATAGATTGCTCAAATCCTGTCGGAATAACACTAAACAGCAGTGTATTGCCTGTTATTCTCAGTAATCGATTCACATGCGGGAGAAGTAATAATTATGAGAGCACATGTATGGGTTTGATGGTTTTATTTGTATGGATTCCGTTCGATACAGGCGAGGATATTATATATGAACTAACCGTAACAGAAGATATTAATGTTGATATAACACTCGACCCCGGCGGGCTTCTCGATGGAACTCCCGGGACTGGTTTTCTTTTAGCCAATTCCTGCGGTGATTTCAGTTCCTGCATCGATTTTAGCTGTAACCTTATGCCCGGAGTGCATGGTATATATAATATTGCGCTTACTTCCGGCAATACATATTATATAATGGTCGATACCGATGGCGAGAGCGCAACCGGTATCCCCGATTATACCTTGACAATCGGTGAGGCTTCGGCGGGAGCGGATTGTACAAACCCGATTATAGTTAACCTCCCCGGTGATTTGCCATACTATGATACAGACCAGACGACATGTAATATGAACGACGATTACTGGAATACCTGCCTTGGTGGTTCCGATGAAGCGCAAGATGTTCTTTACCAACTCAATATCTCGTCGGATGTTACTGTCGATATCTCACTCGAGCCTTTCGGTTTGTTTTTTCTGATGGACGGCACCGGTTTCGCCATCGATGATGTCTGTCCACCCGGAGGGTCGTGCCTTCATTCGAGTACCGGTGATAGCGATGATGAACATGCTCTTTATAATGTTCCACTTTATGCTTCCGTTGGAACTTATTACCTTATGGTTGACGGCGACCCAAACTTTTTCAGTGATTGTTATGATTACAATCTGAGTATAACCGAAGGAACGCCGGTTGCAGACCCACCAAATCCGACAACCACGACCAATCCATGCGGCAATCAAACTCTGACTCGTGTCGGTTCGCTACCGGCGGATGTTACATGGTATTGGCAGGGAACATCGTGTGGAACACGGACCGACCTCGGTTCGGGAGCGAACTATATCGCAACAAGCTCGGGAACATATTGTATCCGTGCTCGACACAATATTTCCGGTATCTGGTCCGATGGCTGCGGCAGTGTGGCTGTTACAGTGAATCCATATCCCGAACCTCCGACATCGGCTCAAAGCGATAGGGATAATTTTTGCGCTGATGATGCCGGTAACATTAGTCTGTCGGCATCGGAAGGGTCGGGCACAACAATGCGATGGTTCTCGGGGTCATGCGGTGGCACCGAGATTGGAACGGGCAGTCCGTTATTGATTGAATCTCCGACAACCACAACTAATTATTATATTCGATGGGAGAATTCTTGCGGAAATTCTACTTGCGCGAGTGTAACGGTTACAGTTTATAATCCGCAGCCTGTGGGCACATGGACGGGATACCTGAATAATGATTGGAGTAATGCTCAAAATTGGGGGCAATGCACTTTGCCAACAGCTACGACCGATGTGACTATTCCCGCGGCGCCGGCTTACGGAAGATTTCCAAATGTCGATACCGATGATGGAACATGTGTTTGCCGTGATATAACTATCGATGGCACATTATCCGGGCTATCGGGTAATCTCTTTGTTTATGGGAACTGGGTTGATAATGGAACATTCAATTGCGGGACAGGTACTGTTACATGGGTCGGAACGGATATAAGAGCTATTGGGGGAACCTCGAACACAACATTCTTCAATCAAGTAACGCAAAATACTGTTAATCCGATTGATATCGATATAGATATTTCGACCGGGGAAGTTGATATTACTACACCGGGTAATGAAGGTTTGGATTTAAGAGGAACCGAGGAAATCGACATAACAGATTGATAATCATAATGCGGTTTTACCGCTAAAGGAGGTTCGAAATGCCTAATTATGTAACACTCATCAATGACCTCGATAGAGGCATATCAAATATGAGCAAAACTCTCGAGAATGCCGAGAGTTTTGTCAAACTGGCTGAGACAATGGGCATTAAGGTAAAAGATATTTACTGGACACAAGGGCAATTCGATGGACTTGCGATTATCAATGCACCCGATTCCGATACGGTTCTTGCATTGATGATGAAGTATGGAAATGTTCACGCGCACACAATGCGGGCATACAGCCCCGACGAGATAAGAGATATTATTAAGAGGCTGTAATAATTCAGAATTAAGAATGTATCAGAACCGCGGATTTTTTACGATTTGACAGATTTCACGGACACCCCACCCCACCGCTGAATGGTGATGGCTTTCGGGGTGTTGGCGGAAGGGAATCCCAGTTAATCCATTAATCAGCGTAATCCGTGGTTCAGATATTATTCCTTGCGAAAATTGATTTGAAAGATTATTTTTTTAACCGATTCGGTAGTTAAAGAAAATAAATGAGATGAGGAAAAGGAGGAGAAAAATGAATCGAATATTTATTCTTGCAGTTTTTTTATTGGTTTTCGTATTTATTGGTTGCTATACACCATGTGAATATATACCACCAGAAAACCATAGTGTTGATAATAAAATTGAGATAAATAAATCTTATAATGATGTTTGGATATCAATAATTGATATATTTGTTAATGAAAATCTAACTATTACAGAAATGGACAAAAGTACTGGATTTATTTTAATTAAAGATGTTCTATTTTCTGAAAGCTATGCGGATTGCGGAAGAATGGAATGTAATTCAGGATTTTATAAATTAGGTATAAAAGTTTTCGGTGATATTAATATCTTTATAAATGAAATAGAAAATAATAAAGCAATTGTTCATATTTCTGTTGGATATAAAGGTATATCAGAGAAAGGTACAAAATTTTGCTACTCATATGGAGATTATGAAGAATGGTTTTTACATAAATTAAAAGAGAAGACTGATTAATATGAATAATAAATGAAATGATGAAAAGGAGGAGAAGATGTTCAAGATACCTAATTATTCATTTTCTGATATAAAGAAAAAATTGAGGGAAATTATTAGAGAACAAGAAAGAAATTTTTATATTTATCATACTGTTGAACGAGTGCAGCCTTTCAATAAAGCGGAGTATGTTTCAATTAGGAATTTGAAAACCTGCAAAGAATATGATGCTCTTTGCCACAAAGCAGTATTATATGGAGCAGATAAAAGCTTTCTGGAGATAAAAGAGGATGATGGTATTAAAATAAAAATAACCGCAAAAGGAAGTGAATTTGCTGACAAATGGTATAGAAGGATTCTTCGAAAACATGAGTCAGCTATGTTTTCAGGGATCTTCGGCTTATTGGGAGTTCTAATTGGTTATTTACTAACATTAATGATAAAATAATTAAAACAGACAAATCCACTGAAACCTTCGCTGATGCTTGGTTTCTGACCCACTTATTAAGAGGGACAAACGAGCGAATGCAATGAGCGAGTAGGGATTAAAAGAAAAAAGTCATTTATATAAGTAGACAGCGCCTAGGATAGGATGTTAAAGGAACGAAAATGAACACCCTTTACTACGGCGACAACCTTGAAGATTCATAAAGGATGTAAAAAATGAAAAAAACTATAATTTTTACACTTTCATTAATGATTGGTGTGTGTATGTGCTTAGCAGAAGAATATGAAACACCAGACAACTTCAAAGGAATAAAATTTGGAAGTTCAAAGGAAGTCCTTCATAATAAGTTAAAGGAAGATAAATTGCTAAGGGGACACCAAGATATTGATTACTTTATTCGTAAAGAATTTATTCAGATTGAGAATTTCTTCAAAATAGGGGACTTGAGTGTTACTGTTATTTTTTATTTCTATGAAGACAAGTTCTATCAATTTGAATTCCAGACTAAATTGTATGCTGCTGACAAATTATCATTGGTAAAGAAAGATGCAAATTACTTGGCAGATATTTTCAAGAATAAATATGGTCCTTGGAAAAGTAAATTTGATCCTTCAATAATTGATATAAGTTCTGATGCAGTTAGTTTTACACATAAATGGCTATTCCCAAAACAAACCGTGTTTATTGGCTTAACCGAATATGAATTTGAATATTATGCCATTGCAAGAGTATATGATGACGATATTAGAAAAGACAAGATTGAAGGAATTAAATCTAAATCGAAATCATCAGCCAAGGATGCTGTGGATGACTTCTGATTATATGAATTCTAATAAATTTGAGAAAAACACCTAAATTACTATTCCTCCTCGCTCTTTGACAACATTACCCAATCAAAAAAACACCCATGCGGGTGCAAATTATTTCCTTTCGGAGTTCCCAAACGCAGCATCGGAGCTTCGGATTTCAATATCGGAGTTCCCGAACACAACATCGACTTTGCCAAAGACAGCATCGGAGTTGCTGAATGCAACAACGACTTTGCCGAATGCAACAACGACTTTGCCGAACGCAACATCGACTTTGCCGAAGACAACATCGGAGTTGCCAAAGATAACATCGACTTTGCCAAAGCTCTCGTGTTCAACAACTTACAAAAAACAAGGAGGAATA